>Ga0255776_10000497_pt1 | contig 45334 bp, 41 predicted proteins | sample 071ome_19_FD_179974 | JGI IMG/M metagenome (GOLD analysis project Ga0255776, IMG submission 179974) | Coastal salt marsh microbial communities from the Groves Creek Marsh, Skidaway Island, Georgia - 071413AT metaG (version 2) | ecosystem: Environmental > Aquatic > Marine > Intertidal zone >... | reverse complement strand
TATTGGCTTGTTCAAACTGCTCGAAGGCAAATTCAGCATTTTCTGCCTGTTGGCGAGTTTCTACCAAATCAAAGGTTGTTTCTCTGGCCTGCTCAGGTGAGTCACTGTTTTCAGCGATAACACGGATAACGTTTGAATTATCTGTTAAATCATTACGCTCAGCAGGATCGTCAGAGTTAGCATTTTGTGTCGCTTCGATAAAGCGTTCAGCATTTTGTTGATCCTGACGTTGCTCAACACTGTCAAACACTTGTTCTCGCGTAAAAGTAGCTGAGACTTCCTGATCTTCTGGACCAGTAATGGTTACTGTTACTGAGTTTTCAGAACGATCACCACTGTCGACGTTATCTTCATCAGGTGTTACTTCCACATTCTCTCGGCGTTCAGGAATACGAGCCTGTAATTCAGGATCATCTCGACGATTGATTTCCTCTTGTGGCTCAGTCGCATTTTGTGTGTTATTTCGAGGCGCGGATTCATCAGGAGCTTCCGGCGCACGAGCAGCTACGTTATCCTGATCAGGATTACGTGTAACATTAGCAACGCGTTGCTCCTCACTGCCAGTACTAAGCGGCTGGACGAGAGGGTTAGTACCGGTTGTCGCTGTGATGCTTGTCATAACGGAAAATACTCCATTAGTGGTTGTATATTAAATATACAGTATAGGCAGGGATCACTCAATGGATTCCAGTATCGGCGAATAGAACGAAACGTACTAAAAATGAAACCTTTAGCTGTTTTAGTCATGTATTGAGTGATGAGATCAAAGCGAATATTTTCTAGAGGAAAAGGATGAAGGGGTTAAACTTTAATCAGGTTGTAGATCGTAAATCATCTTCAAGCATGAAGTGGGATCGGTATAAGGGGCTGGATGTTTTGCCAATGTGGGTGGCAGATAGTGATTTCAAAGTGGCAGATGAAATCATAGACGCACTTAAGACCCGTGCGGAGCATGGTATTTTTGGTTATACCTTGGTGCCGGATGCCTTAAAGCAGTTAATTGTGAACCGAATGGCAACGCTGTACGGTTGGCAAATTGATGCTTCATCGATCGTTTTCATTCCTGGCTTGGTGTGTGGTTTGAATGTGGCAGCCAGAGCGTATTCAAACCCGGGGAAAAAGGTCGCGATTCCAACCCCGATTTATCCCCCGTTTGTGTCGTCTGTAAAAAACGCGGATGCGAGTGCATGCTTTGTTCCTTTTTCTGAACAAGATGGGCGTTGGATGTTGGACTGGGCAGAATTAGAGGCCTTAGGTGACGAGCTTGATTTAATCATGCTCTGTAATCCTCAGAATCCGGGGGGAACCGTCTTTAGAAAAGACGAATTAGAACGTTTGGCTGAATTGGCTGAACGTTTTGATTGGGTCATCTGTTCTGATGAAATCCATTGTGATTTGATTCTGGATGACGTGCCGCATATTCCGTTTGCCTCGTTGAGTGCGCCAAGCGCCAAGCGCTGTTGTACTTTAATGGCGCCAAGCAAGACCTGGAATATCGCAGGCTTAGGGTGTTCTTTTGCGATTATTGAAGATCCGGCTCTTCGAGCAAAGTTTAAGTGTGTGTCCCAAGGCATTGTGCCGGAAGTGAATTTAATGGCCATTGAGGCGGCTGTTGCTGCTTATCAATATGGTGAGCCCTGGTTAGCGGAGCAAATCACTTATCTACGGGATAATCGTGACTATATTGAGCAGCAGGTGGCAGAGATTGATGGTTTGTCTATGTTGCATTTAGAGGCCACATATCTGGCGTGGATTGATGTTTCTGAACTGGATCTGGAGTCACCCGCGAAGTATTTTGAATCTTATGGTGTAGGTATGTCGCCGGGCGCGGATTTTGGTAAAGATCAGTTCATACGATTGAACTTTGGTTGCCAAAAGTCTCTGTTGGAAGAAGCGTTTCGGCGGATTAGGCAAGCCATAAGTGAACTTTCCAAGAAATAGAAGCGTAAGCTCGTTATGAAAGATTATGCACGACTGACGTTAATGGCTGGTTGGGCGGCCACAGGCACGGCCTTGTTTCTTATCGCACTAAAAGTGGTGGCGGTAATGATGACCGGGTCTTCCAGTGTTTTGGCTTCGTTGACAGATTCATTGCTCGACTTGGCCGCTTCTGCGGCTAACTTATTTGCGCTGAGATTAGCGATTCAACCGGCCGATGACGAGCACCGATATGGTCATGGTAAAGCTGAGGGGTTAGCTGGTTTAGCTCAAAGTGCATTTATCTCTGGGTCCTGTGTTCTTCTGCTGTTACATGCAGTCGATCGCATCATACACCCCCAGGAGGTGAATCAGCCTGAAATAGGTATTCTGGTGATGGTGATTTCCATTGTGGCCACTTTGGTTTTGGTCAGTTTTCAGCATTACGTGGCTAAGTTAACAGGAAGTCTGGCGGTGAAAGCGGATTCATTGCATTACAAAGGTGATGTGTTGATGAATATGGCGATTTTGGTAGCTTTGGTTTTGGCTTTGTATGGATTCAATGAAGTGGACGGTATCTTTGCCTTGCTTATTGGTATTTATATCTTGTTCAGTGCCTGGGGCATTGCCAAGCAAGCGGTAAATGCACTGATGGATCATGCGCTGGATGAAGATGCACATGATCAGATAGCGCAGACAGTGTTGTCCCATCCTAAGGTCTATGGTCTGCACGACTTGAGAACTCGCCAGTCCGGGCCAACGATATTCATCCAATTCCATTTGGAACTGGATGACCAGCTTTCCTTGTTAGATGCGCATCAGGTCTCTGATGAAGTTGAGTTGTTAGTTCGTGAAAGGTTTCCTGATGCGGATATATTAATTCACCAGGATCCGATGAGTCTGGTTAGAGCGAGTGAGTCTAATTAGGATCTAACAACCCGATGTTACTCAAAGTGTGCTTTGATCGTTTCGGTCGAGGGGTTATGGATAATCCCTCGTTCAGTCACGATAACATCGACTAAGTCTGGCGGCGTGACATCAAACGACGGATTGATCGCTGTGACACCACTCGCTGAAATGGCGGACTCTTTGTAATGCGTCACTTCTTCAGTTGGTCGTTGTTCAATCGGAATGTCCGCACCATTTTGGATGCTTAAATCAAAGGTGGAGCTAGGCGCTGCTACCATGACTTTGCAGCCATGATGGCGAGCAAGAATCGCTAGGTTGTATGTACCGATTTTATTGGCTACCGAGCCGTCAGCCGCAATTCGATCAGACCCCACAATGACCCAATCGACGTTATTTTGTTTTAGCGTGTGGCCTGCTGCACCTTCGGTTACCAGAAAAGTCGGAATGCCTTCTTCAAGTAATTCCCAGCTGGTGAGTCTAGCGCCCTGAAACCACGGGCGGGTTTCGCCAGCATAAACTTGGGCAATCTTGTTCTGGGCAAAGGCCGTTCGAATAACGCCTAACGCTGTACCGTGACCGCCGGTAGCTAATGCGCCAGCGTTACAGTGGGTATAAACCCGACTTCCTTCTAAGATGAGTGAAGCACCGTGTTGGCCGATTCGATGACAAAAGTCGATGTCTTGCTGGTGGATTGCGATGGCTTCTTTAGCTAAACGTGAAACTAGCTGTTCAGGTTCAGTTCTTTCGATTAAGGCACTCATTCGATCCAGCGCCCAATGCAAATTGATTGCCGTAGGGCGGCTTTGAGCTAATGCCTGAATGTCTTGTTGAAGGGAGTTATTATTTCCAGATATAAGCGCGTTCTGATGATTTATTAGCGAGAGAACAACGCCGTATGCGGCAGTGATGCCAATGGCGGGTGCACCTCGAACCACCATGTCAGTAATGGCCTGAGCAACCTCGCAGGTATTGGAATAACGAAGCCATTCTACCCTGTGAGGAAGCTGTCTTTGATCCAATAATTCAAGTTGTCCATTACGCCAACGAATAGGGCTGAATTCATCCGGTGTAAAGTTGGCTAGGGAATCGTTTAACAAAGCAGTCGATGACATGAGAGTTCCGTTGGCTGAATGGTTCGTTGGCTAAATGGTTCGTTGGCGAAGCAGTTATTTGTGAACAGAAATTAATCTGGGAATGCGTTGTCGTTCAGCAAATGGCTAACACTGGCTTCCAATAATGACGTTACCTGCTTCATTCCCTGATTGACCACCGCTTGAATATCTTTCATGGTGATTTCCTCATCGCATTTCCCAGCTGCTGGATTCACCGATAAGCAGACACTGGCATAACGAATATTCAGTTCACGAGCCAAGGCGGCTTCAGGCATGGCTGTCATCCCTACAATGTCACAGCCATCGCGTTCGTATTTAGCGATCTCTGCCGCAGTTTCCAGTCTTGGCCCCTGAGTGACGGCATATGTCCCACCATCCGTCATTGGCAATCTAAGTTCATGGCCTTTATCGACAAGGATTGAGCGAAGACTGTCGGTAAACGGATAAGAGAAATCAATGTGTTGAACCGAAAGTAAGTCATTACTGGCGTCTTGCTGAGAGTAGGTATGTTCTCTGCCCCAGGTGTAATCAATTAATTGGTTTGGAATACACAGCTGACCGGTCGGTGCGTTTTCGCTGATGCCGCCGACGGCATTGACCGCAAAGATGTCGGTCACACCTAACTGATGAAGTGCATGCAGGTTTGCTCGATAGTTGATCTGATGTGGTGGTAAGTTATGCGGTTGACCATGCCGCGCCAGAAAATATACGGTGAACTGATCCAGTTTCAATGCTTCGATTTTGCCTGAGGGTTTACCGTAAGGGGTGTCCAGATCAATGGATTTCAGAGATTCTGCGTTAGGGAAGTTGTTGAGGCCGGTGCCGCCAATAATTGCTACAGATCGCAAGTTAGACTCCTTTTAGTGAGGTCATGCGAGTACTTGGAGTGGTAATCGGTCGAGTATAACGTAAGGCTTTGTAGGAGGTCATGAACAAACTTCTTCGAAGGCTAGTAAAATGCGCTGCTATACTGTCTGAGGTGTAGTGAGTTTGAATGCGTCGTCCCATCATGTAGATAACAGCGATTTAGAAGGAAAAGTAATGTCATCAAACGTCCTAGCTATCGAGGGCAGTAAAGCGATAAGGGCTGTATTAACACGGTTATTTAGCTCGGTGGGAATGAATGCAACGTTACTGGAAAGTTCTGATCAACTGGAAGGCGCTTTGGAACAGTCCAACTATGACTTCATTTGTTTAGGTTTGCATTTGCCCGGTGAAATGGATGGCTTAGCCGCTTGTCGCATGATCAGGGATCTTCCCGGATACAAATTTACCCCCGTAGTTTTGATGACCACCGAAGGTACTCAAGCCAATCAAAGTGAAGCCTTTAGTACTGGGATTACCGATATTTTTAGTCGCCATGAATTGTCTGATTTGGCGATCTATCTCAGTCGACATCAAGAACGACAGCGTCCTGTGGATGGGCGGGTGTTATACATTGAAGATTCTGTTAGTCAGCAAATGTCGATGACCGCCTTTTTGCAGGGCGCCGGATTACAGGTCGATGCTTATGATCATGCTGAATCTGCCTGGACTGCTTTTCAAAAGAATGAATACGATCTTGTTTTAACTGATATTGTACTTCCGGGAGAGATATCCGGATTACAGTTAGTTCATCGCATTCGTAGACTGGATAGCCCAAAAGGTGACATCCCTATCATTGCCATTACGGGGTACGACGATCCAGCCCGTCGGGTTGAATTGCTCCAACGAGGTGTGAACGATTACGTTTCAAAGCCGGTAGTGCCTCATGAGGTGCTGGTTCGGTTACGCACCTTGATGAAGAATCGTCAGTTAATCCAACAGTTAACGGAACAAAGTATGAAGATTGAGCAGCAAAGTAAGGATCAGTTGACCTTTCTTGCAAGTATCAGTCATGACGTGAGAACTCCTCTCAACGGTATATTAGGGATCATGGAATTAATACGTTCTGATGAGTTAACAGAGCAGCATCAGCAATGGATGAAGATTGCGATGCAGTCTGGTGAACATCTGGTTTCGATTATTGACGATGTATTGGATCTTTCTCGTGCGGAAGCTGATGAATTTGGTATCGACCTGAAACCTATGATGATTCAGCAAATTGCCAATAACGTTATTCAAAATCTAAAACCGCAGGCGGACAGTAAGAGCCTTGGGTTGGGTATTCGTTATTCTGAGGGTTTTCCTAAGTCAGTGAAGGGCGATCCTAAGCGTTTCTATCAGATTATTATGAACTTGATTGGAAATGCTCTGAAGTTTACCGGAAAAGGCAGGGTGGATATCAATCTTATTTATATTCCAGCGGAAGATAAGGATGGAATTGGTCATTTGTCGGGTGAAGTGGTAGATACCGGTGTTGGTATTCCTCAAGCGCAGTGCGACACGATTTTTAATAAGTTTCAGCAAGTTGATGCGCATGCTCGCAGTAAAGGTGGAAGTGGTTTAGGGCTGGCGATCGTTAGAACCATTGTTGAATCCTGGGGTGGCCAATTAGGAGTAAGCTCGAAACTGGGCGAAGGCTCCCGTTTTTGGTTTACCTTACCGATGGAAGTATTAGGCGACGACAAGGCTTCTGTATCGAATGAGCCGGCTTTAGAACCAAACTTTCCGAAACACAGTATGAAAGTGCTAATGGTTGAGGATAATCTGGTCAACCAGTTAGTGACTTCGAGTATGTTGGATCAGTTAGGGCTGACCTACGATATTGCGGAAAACGGTCAAATTGCCATCGATAAGCTCGGACAGAAATCTTATGATCTGGTGTTAATGGATTGTCAGATGCCAGTGATGGATGGCTATGAAGCTTCGGCAACCATTCGGAATTCGGGTGATTCTTACGAAGGTATCTATATCATTGCGCTGACCGCCTCTGCCATGGTGGAAGAAGAACGGAAATGTTACCGCATGGGAATGAATGACTTTGTGGCGAAACCCGTGGTTTACGAGAATTTATTAAAGGCTTTGAATAAAGCCTATGACATCCTTTCCTAGCACATCTTTATAGGACTAGTCTGTGGAGTTCTTCATAGGCTTTGTCTTGTGTTGTTTTATTTTATTGGTCAGTGGGCTCTTACCTGAACGGAATCGATACTTTCTGCAACACTTTTAGTTGTTGCTGGCTTTGCTTTTGGTGCATCTTTTACGGCAGGTTGGTCTTTGGGTAGGTTATCTTTCAACATAGCTACTTGCCGTTCCAGATGATGAATGTGTTTGATCAGTTGTTTAACGACGCTTTCCACATCTTCTTTGGACGCTAGAAGTGTTGTCGCATTATCAATGTCTTGCTTGGTTGCCTGGGTATTTCCTAATTCAGATACATCATCGCGGGTGGCCAATTGCGACATCAGAACTTCGATCTTGGATTGGTGTGTTTCCATCTGATTTTGTAGGATTTTCTGAATGGCTTTTAGGGACTTCTCTTTTGCTAAAGGTGATAGGTCGTCTTGTGTAGCCAGTGAATCTACTTTTTCCGTTAGAACCGGAATTTGCTGAAGAAGCTCAAGATCCGATTTAGTTGCCAGTTCAATCAATTCACTGGATTTAGCCAGAGTATCCAGATCGGTTGTTTTGGCCAGAGGGGACAGCTCTTCGGATGTTGCTAGTGGTTTGAGTGATTCTTGGGTTGCTAGATCTTTTAGATCTTCGATTTTAGCCAGTGTTTGGAGCTCAGTAGAGCGAGCTAATGGCGCTAGATCATGCTTGTCGGCCTTCTGGATAAGTTCGTTCTGCTGTTTGTTAAACTGATAATCGACGTTTTCACCAAAAACGGCCATTTGGGTAGATAGGGCGCTCAGATGGGAGATTTTTGCGTTATCTTTAACGTCCTTATGGGTTGCAACACCTGAGATAGCGAGAAGCTTATCCCGGCTCACATCGGCGGCTTTTTCCACGGAACTTTGCGCTTTTTTAAGAGAGTCTTTGGTCTGTTCCAATCCGTGTTCCAATTTGGCCTGAGTATCTTCGATTACCTGATTAGTAGAGGCTCTCAGTTTTTGATCCACTTCAGTGCCTTTTTCAATGAGCTCTGTGGATGTCTTTTGACTTGTTTCAATCAGTTTCTGGCTTTTTTTCTTACGGCGATCATTAAGTAGTAATGCCACTCCGATGGCGGTTGTAGCGGCTTTAATGAGTGGCGATGTATTGGTTGTGCTTTCTGGTGTTGGACTGTTCATAGTCGTGCTCCTCAAATAATTGAGTCGGGTATCTCGTGCTAACGAGTAGGTGATGCCCTAGGTTAAGTAAGTTGAACCAACCTTTACGACAACCTTTCATGACAACAAGGGAGCTACGGCTTGGATGCTTTCTTTAGAGAGGTTTAAGTGGTTTATTCTTCCACTTTAATGGAAGTGTTTAGAGTATGCATTCAAGAAGTCTGTATCTGCCGTTAAATTGTGGTACTTTGTTTTCAGGTTTTTAATTACTCGTTTTTTAGTTCGGATAATAAGTGGAAGATAAATGAAAAAATCAATTTTGGCTGCAGCAGTTCTGGCTTCATCGATGATTAATCCTGTCAGTGCTCTGGCTGAAACCAAACCTTTGGATGAGCAGATTTTAAAGTGTTTTGAAATGACGGATGAGTTAAAACGTATCGTTTGTTACGACACTATCTCACGTTCAATTGCGAAGGCTAACCCTGAAAAGCAGGAAATAATTCAGAAAAGAGCCATTGCCGACTTTGGTCTTGCACATCAGCAACAAGCTTCAGATGAGATGGTGATGCAAGCATCTCAAGTTGAGCGTTTACCGGGTGGTTTCTGGAAAATTACTATGGAAAATGGTCAGGTATGGCAGCAAACCAAGGAAGAGCGATTTGGTTTTTCTTCCCAGCAGCCTAAGGTGCGTGTATTCAAGATGCTCTTTGGCTCGTATGCGATGGTAGAAGAAGGCCGTTCTAAAAAGATTCGTGTAAGACGTATTAAATAATACGATTTACATAATCTCTACAAAAGCCACCTTGCTAAACAGGCACTTAACGACTTTACTTGTTCGTAGGGTGCCAGAATATCCTTATTACTAATTCTGGCTGAAACCTCAGAGATTCATTAATACGCATAAAAAGTAGGAATCATGTCAACACCAGTATTGATATGTGATGACTCAAGTTTTGCTCGTAAGCAGATGGCGCGTGCTCTGCCTAACGATTGGGACATTGAGGTAACGTTTGCTGGGAATGGGGAAGAAGCACTTGTAGCGATCAAAGAAGGCAAGGCAGATATCCTGTTTCTGGATCTCACAATGCCTGTTTTGGATGGTTATGGTGTTCTAGAAGCCATTCGAGCAGAAGATTTGCCCACCATGGTAATTGTCGTTTCCGGTGATATTCAGCCAGAGGCAAGAGACACAGTTAAAAAACTGGGTGCGCTTGAGTTCATCAAGAAACCCATTACAACAGACAAAATTACCGAAATTTTAACCGCTTATGGCATTTTTGCTTGAGTCAGATGACTGATTTAAGGATGACCGCCAGTATGGTGATTGGGCAATCATCAGGCAGTAGGACTGAGCGCGCTGCGACGAGGTATATGTGAGCGATCAAGATTTAGAACTCAACGAAGAGCTTCGGGACGTTTATCAAGAAGTCACAAATGTTGCTATGGGTCAGGCAGCAGATCGTCTTGCACGTCTTTTGGATGTGTTCGTTGTGTTACCTATTCCGAATGTAAATATTTTGGAAGCAGGTGAGTTACAAATGGCATTGCAGGCGGCTTCTGATAATGAGTCAGTATCTGCGGTATGCCAAGGATTTATTGGTAAAGGCGTGGCTGGTGAAGCATTACTGATCTTTAACGATTCAAGCTTCAATGATATTGCTAAACTCATGAAGTATGAAGGTGAGATTGATGATGCGGTCCAGCTGGAGCTGGAGATGGACATCGCCAGTATTCTAATAGGAGCCTTTTTGAATGGCCTAGCTGAACAATTGGATATGAGTTTCAGTCAGGGGCACCCAGTGGTATTAGGGCAGCACTGTGATATCAAAGATTTGATTTCATCAAACTCTATGCGCTGGTCAAAGGTGCTGACTCTGGAAGTGAATTACACCATAAAAGATCACAACATCAATTGTGATTTGTTGTTGTTGTTCTCAGATGATTCCATCTATCGCTTGAATGAGATTGCTTCCTACTTATTGGAGTAGTGCAATCTTGATTGAGTTATGCATTGAGTTGAGATAACGCATTATTGGAAGTTTTATGCCGTCAGAAACAAAATTAGACATGTCCGAGTTCCATTGGATGATGGATATGCTTCAAACCATCGATGTAGGTTTGGTGGTTTTGAACAGGAATTACGAAATCGGTGTTTGGAACAGCTTTATGGAGAATCACTCGGGTATTGATCCGGGCGATGCCAAAGGCAGTGTTCTGTTTGATCTGTTTCCTGAAGTTCCCCGTGACTGGTTTTGCCATAAAATTGATTCTGTGTTTCAGTTGCATAATCGAGCGTTTACTACGTGGGAGCAGCGCCCTTTTGTATTTCGCTTTAAGAACTATCGTCCGATTACTGGTACAGCTGAATATATGTACCAGAACATTACCATCATTCCTTTAATGTCTCTGACAGGCAATGTCGATCACGTTTGCATTCTGGTTTATGACGTAACCGATGCGGCGACCAACAAAGCACAATTAGAACAAGCCAATAAGAAACTGGAAGTATTGAGTCAAACCGATCGATTGACCCAGCTATTCAACCGAGGTCACTGGGAAGATTGTCTTGAGAAAGAATACAAGCGTTGTCAGCGTAGCAAGATCACCAGTTCATTAATCATGTTTGATATCGACCACTTCAAGAAGGTCAATGACACCTATGGCCATCAGGCAGGTGACGAAGTGATTCGGGTAACATCTCAAGCCCTACGTGACACTGTGCGAGAAACTGACGTGTCTGGTCGTTATGGGGGTGAGGAATTTGGTGTGATTCTGGTCGACACCAATGCACAGGATGCCTATGCCTTTGCAGAGCGTCTTCGAGAGAAAATTGCGGCCATTACGGTCAAATATGAAGCACTTGAGATTAACTACACCATCAGTATCGGTATTGCAGAAGTTTCTTCCGATATTACTGAATATGCAAGCTGGTTAGAGCGTTCGGACATTGCGTTGTATCACTGTAAGCGTAATGGGCGGAATTGTTCGACTGTGTATCAGATTGGAATGGAAGGTGAAGGTCACTAGAAAGCTATCTACGTTGCAGCTACTGTGTTAAAAACTGGCTCAAAGTGCTCACTTATAATTTATAAGCTCCGCTTTTTCGCCAGTTTTTGCCTTGTATCGTCTGCCTTGATAACGCTTTCTTATCGAGCTAAACAATATATCTCATAACGTTTTAACAGAGCTTATTAGGTATAGAAGTTCCTAGTTTTCCTGAAGCTAAATCTCATAATAATCTCACGTCTCATGCTGAATCTTTGGCGAGCTTACCCGCCAAAGACATTCATCAGCCAGCCAATCAACAATACCTGCGGTACTGTAATCAGTGGTAAGAAGAGCGCAATCTTCCAACTCTTCATGGTGTCTTTGACCACCATGATTTCAGTGTAATCCGTTGCGGCCCCGGCCATCAGGAACGTAAAGCCATTACCGGGCGCGCTTGCACGATTTACAAGATCAGCAGCGATCGGTGTTGAGCCTTCTGAGCAGACTTCAATCACGGTGGCAGCCAATAGTGTCAGGAATAAACCACCTACGGTCGCGCCGAACCAGTTCTGGAAAATATCCATTGGCACAAAGGCCCGGATTAAAGCGACCAGTACAATGCCAAACATGATCCAGCGAATTACCATCCGCGCGCCTTTCAAACCATCCCACAGCATTCTGAACGTCGCGGAAGCCGAGTAGTCTGCCTCGCCTGATAGACGTTTTAGTTCTGGCCAGAGTTTAAAGTCGGCGGGCAGATCTTCCTTGTAGGGATTCATAGGCAGGGTGCCAGACAATTCCAGTTTGTCGAAAATCATGCCGCTGATCCAAGCGATCACCATGGAGAACGCAATGAAGGCCAGAGTCCAGGGAATACCAATCAAACCAAATAGAATCAGGGTAAGCGTGAATGAATTCCATGGGCTGGCGATTAAGAACGCCATTACTTGTCCCAGGCTGGCACCTCGTTCATACAATTTCATCGCTACCATGAGTATGCCGTGATTGCATAGATCGAGCATGAGGCCGGCTAAGGTGGCTCTGAATATGCCGCGTTTGGTGTGGCCAGGACCGAGAGCTGATACAACGACTTCTCTTGGAATACGGTTGAGCCAGCCAACCAACACAATGCCCAGTAAGATGCCCCACCACATGGCATGCAGCATTTCAATAGAGGTGCTCATCATGGTGTCCAGCCATGACATTTCAGGTCGATCCGTCCAGAAAGACATTAAAATCAGGACGGTGACCAGACTGGTTGAGCCCCAAAGAATCCAGTCAAAACTCGGCTTGTCGTCATCATCGCAGCAGCTGGTGGTGACTTTTTTCTGCGTTTCGGTCGTCGAGCTGCCACAGCAACTGGCCGTTGTTTTCGGTTTTGGTTTAGACGAACCGCAGCATCCTGAGTGAGTTGCCGATTCTTGTGCGGTTGAACTCTGGGATTGGGTTGCGGAAGAGCCACAACAGCTTTTTGTTTTCGAGGCCGCGTGTTCACCGCCGTTGGTGCTGCAACCGGTGTTGGTGTCTGGAGTGTGTTTGTCAGAGGAATCAGTCATCACAGCAGCTCCTTTTTGATGTAGCGTCACTAAGATCTTCAATTAAGTGACATATGTGGTCACCCGTAGGGATACAGTCGGGTTGAGATTGCCATTTTTCCATGGCGGCTTCCATATATTGATAGGTGTCTTGCATGGCTTTGATTTTCTGAGCGATTTCATTCATACGAACAGACATTATCTCACGTACTTGTGGACAAGGAGATTGACCCTGAGCAGCTTGATCAAAAATCAGTTGGATATCAGGCAGTGAAAAGCCCAGTGATTTAGCTTCAACGATGAAGCTAAGGCGTTTGAGATCTCCGTTGGTAAAGCGTTTATAGCCATTATTGGGATCGCGTGTCGGTGTTAGCAACCCGGTACGAACGTAGTGTCGTACCGTATCGGCTGTTACACCTGCCAGTTTGGCAAGTTCTGAAACAGTCATATTTGGCTCCTGATATAGTTCATAGTCTATACCATAGAGCTGTGTGTTACACACAGGTCAAGCGTCAGTGATTATTTGTTTGAAATGAATTCTTGCCACGACAACAGAAAGTCTTTGAAATCTTCAAGACCGCATTCTGCATGTCCGTTTTGATCATCGAGTGATAGTTCGTCCGCCTCGAATCCCATAGATTCAAAGTCATTTGGGCCGCGATTGAACATGGGGCTATCAAGATCATCCATGTGATCTTCCGGGGATTCTCCAAGAAATGAAGAAAAGACAATCGCATCTTCCTGATTGAGTTTGAGCTGGAACTCGGTTCCTGAAAAGACGGCGTGCTTGCAGTGGTTGTGTTCCAACTGATCAATCTTCTCCAGGATAGAGATCAGTTTGGCGGTGTTTCTACCTATTTCGTCCGTTAACCAATGACCAAATGCTTCATGCTCCATAGAGCACTTGGCTATGGGGTGTTGATACAGGTCGGTGCTAAACTGGTAGTCCATTTAATCGGATTGCTCTGTAATGTTTTGGAACAGGGAAAGTAGCTCAGGCGGTGGACTGGTGAATTTTCGGGTTTCAAGATTAATCCAGCTGCCTTCCACAGTCACAGTGGCTGCTTTTATTCGCTTGGTGCCTTCTCCATTCTCCAGCCAGAAGTTGTGGGCGAACTTCCACCGTTTTCCAGTACGACTGAGTTCGATCACTTTGAAATCGATAGTGAACGCATCAGACATACCTATTTCTTTGCGGAATGTTGTTTCTTCACGAAACAACACTGCACCTATATTTCGTTTGATGAATTGATCCTGTGAAAACCCGTGGTTTTCCAGAAAGGTAAAGCGAACCTGGGTCGCATGATCGTTATACGCGCTGTGCCGTAAATGAAGGTTAGGATCCAGATCCGACCAGCGAGGTTTAAACTGCATTTCGAAAATCGACACTCGATGATTTCCCTTTCCGGTAACTTAGGATTCTTCTTTGTGGATCGACAGTGGTGACCAGCTTTGACAGGTTGGCATCACTTCAAGGGTATTCACGTTGACATTCGGTGGTGTGTTCGCGAGCCATAAAATAATATCGCCAATATCCTCTGGTTTTAGATATTGAGTATCGTCATATAGAGAATCTGCCCTGTCTTCATCCCCTTTGAATCGAACCAGGGAGAACTCGGTTTTGGCAAAACCTGGTTCAAGGTTGGTGACTTTTACACCTGTGCCGTGAACGTCAGATCTGAGGTTTCTCGAAAACTGCTGAACAAAGGCTTTCGATGCACCGTAACAATTGCCGCCAGGATAGGGCCAGTTACCTGCCATTGAACCAACATTAATGATATGTCCCCGCTTGCGCTCGACCATGCCTGGAAGTAAGGCGCGGGTACAATACATCAACCCCTTACAGTTGGTGTCGATCATGTCTTCCCAATCATCCAGATTCGCTTGGTGTGCGGGTTCAAGACCAAGAGCAAGACCTGCGTTGTTGACCAGAATGTCAGGCTCGTTGAAGCCCTCAGGTAATTCATAAAAGGCATCGAACACACTTTGACGTTCACGAACATCAAGCACCAGGGTGTGTACTTCCGTTGTTTTCGATAGGTCGCTGGCAAGCGCCTCCAGACGTTCTTTTCTTCGCCCTACGATCACCAACCGATAACCGTCTTTAGCAAATTTCTCGGCACAGGATTGACCAAAGCCAGAGGTGGCACCCGTAATGATTGCTGTCTTAGTCATTAGAAACTCCTTCCTTAAGACGATTAGAGTAATGCGTTTAGCAGATTCGAGGACTGACCATAGTAATAACGAAGTTTAATGATTAACCGCCATGAAAGACAGGGAGAATATTGTTGTGAACTATCCGTCTCAATCTAGAATCATTAATATTAATTCATGTGGATTGGACGAACGTTTTGAAAGAATTGGGTATGCGGCTATGACATCCGACGTCATTTATTCCTATAAGAAAACGAGAAGGCAGCGCTCGTGGTTATTTATCAATATGGCCGTTGCTTGTCTTCTGTATATCGCAGGCCTATATGGCTATGAGCATTATGCCAACACCCGTGTCGCTGAAGATTTTAGAGTGATTTATGTGGCGGCATTTTCAGTAGCGAGTCTGGTGTTATTTGCTGTAGCAGGGTGGCTTAGAACCCATCCGGCCACTTATGAGGCGGTGATTACGTCTGAACGATTTATTGTGAATTATCCGAATTCTACGATCTGGTCATTTGATATTGCAGTCTCCGATATTAAACGGTTTGAATACCGGAATACTTTATCGCATGCCGGAAAAGGCATTGCTCGCAGTGGCGTATTGCTTAACGACGGTAACTTTCATGAGATCTGTATGAACTACGGCAACAACATCAAAGATATGTACAAAGCGGTTAGGACTGTAAAAACAGATGTTACCTTTCCGACTAAGGTTAATCAGAACGTTCAGGGGCTGCTTTCCAAAGACTATGATGATTAACCTTGTAAGTTAGGGACAGACCCAGCTGCCTCCAACCGCCATTACAGAATCCAGTGCCAGATATTTTTTGGATTTTTCTTCATTAATGCCACCTGTAGGGCAAAACTTCACGTCAGGAAATGGTGCGCTTAGCGCTTTAAGCATATCCACACCGCCGGCTTGTTCGGCGGGGAAAAACTTCAGTTCTTCAAGACCGTGTTCAAGGGCAATCATCAGTTCCGACGCACTGGCAACACCAGGCAGATAGGGTACTGGACTGTCTTCGGAATACTTGGCAAGCGTGGGTGTAATCCCTGGGCTAATGAGAAATTCGGCGCCCGCATCCAGACACAACTCAAATTGTCGTTCGTTGATAACGGTCCCCGCGCCAACACAAGCTTCAGGCACCGCCTCTTTGATTTGTTTGATGGCGGCTAAACCATGCTCTGTCCGTAGGGTGATCTCCAGAAAATTTACCCCATTTGCAACCAGGGTTTGAGCCAGAGGTACCGCTTCTGCTAGATCTTTAATGACAATCACTGGCAGGATCGGTTTTTGATTTGGGCTGTAGTGTTCAATCAAACTGTGAAATTTATTTGGCATGGTTACCTTCTTATACACACCGAAGTGAATAGTTTTCTAATGACTATTTTTGTTGGGACCTATGACTCTTGCCAGGAAATGCTGATCGCGCCTTCACTGGTAGGGCCAACTGAATGCCGGAAGACACTGAATAATTCTCTGCCTACTCCGCTGACATGACCCGAAGGGGCTTGTGCAAAAGGTCGGGTACTCAGGTCAGTATTGGTGACGTTGAGCGTACCTGAGTGACAATCCAATTCAATTATGTCGCCCTCTTCAACCTGGCTGATGGCACCTAACTGCATGGCTTCCGGGCAGATATGCAGAGCAGCAGGGACTTTGCCTGATGCACCTGAAAGTCGGCCATCGGTTACCAGAGCGACTTTTTGACCGCGATCTTGAAGTACACCAAGCAAGGGCATGAGCTTATGCAGCTCAGGCATACCGTTCGCTTTGGGCCCCTGGAATCGAAGTACTGCGACAAAGTCACCGGTCAATAAGCCATCATGAAACGCTTGAATAAAATCGGCCTGATCATGGAAAACGCGCGCAGGCGCTTTAATTTGCCAGTGTTCTTCTGGAACGGCCGATACCTTGATGATGGCGTTACCAAGATTTCCGGACAGCCGCTTGATGCCGCCCACTTGAGCGAAGGGTTGTGCAGGCGCTCTGATAATATCGGTGTCGAGCTGACTGTCATCCAGTAGTTGGTAACTGATCTGACCGTCTTTGATATCCGCTCGTTTTGCGTAGTCACTTAATGAAGTTCCGGCTACTGTCGTCACATCATCATGAAGTAAACCTGCGGTTAGCAGTTCATGAATAACTCGACTGGTACCACCTGCTGCATGGAATTGGTTGATGTCAGCCTGACCGTTGGGGTAAACCCGCGCGATCAGGGGAACAACCTCTGATAATTGATCGAAGTCATCCAGTGTTATCTTGATGCCAGCGCATCGGGCAATCGCCGTTAAATGAATGATCAGATTGGTGGAGCCTCCCGTGGCTAACAAGGTCACCATTGCATTGACGATGCTTTTTTCAGACACCACATCGGCAATAGGAACATGGTGGTCACTCAGATTGGTGATTTCAGAAACTCGACTCGCCGCCGCTTTTACAAAGGCGTGTCTCAGTTCTGAATCGGGCGAACAAAAAGCCGAGTCGGGCAGGTGCAGTCCCATGACTTCCATTAACATTTGGTTGGTATTGGCTGTTCCGTAAAAGGTACAGGTGCCTGCACTGTGATAGGACTTGGTTTCGGATTCCAGCAATTCTTCCTGAGACGCCTTTCCTTCAGCAAACAACTGTCGAGTTTTCGCTTTGTCGCTGTTACTAATGCCCGTCGACATAGGACCTGCCGGGACAAAAATACAAGGTAGATGACCAAATCGAAGCGCAGCCATTAATAGTCCAGGTACAATTTTGTCGCAGACGCCAAGGCATAGAATGCCATCAAATACATTGTGGGAAAGTCCGACGGCGGCGGATAGCGCAATGGTATCCCGGCTGAACAGAGAAAGCTCCATACCGGCTTGTCCTTGAGTCACGCCATCGCACATGGCCGGAACACCACCGGCTACCTGTGCGGTATGACCTAGCTCCAGCAAGGTTTGCTTGATGATGTCCGGGTAATGCTGGAAAGGTTGGTGCGCGGACAGCATGTCATTGTAGGCCGTCACAATACCAATGTTGGCGTTGCTGTGGATTTGTTTAAGTATGACTTTCTCGGAATCGTTTGAGGCAGCAAATGTATGTGCCAGGTTCGTACAGCTCAATTCTGAACGATGAGGCTTGGTTTGTGCCTGCTGACGCATTTGAGCGAGATAGTGTTCTCTGGCGGTTTTACTTCGCTCAATAATAGTCTGAGTGACGTTGTTTACCGTCGTGTTGATCGTTGCATGGGGTGTAGAAGTCATTCAGCAGGGCTCCAACAAACGGTGATAGGAGAAGTTGCTCTCGCTAATAGATGGCTAACCGGGAGAGAGGGCTGTTCGAACTCCGCCTTTGCGGCTTCAAACACCTTGTGTTTTTCCTCACCTGTAATTAATAAATAGATGTGTTCCGTGTTGAGTAACGCCGACAAAGACAAACTGATACGAGGGCCTTTGCTTTCGGAATTCATGCTGACCACAGGTTCTGAGTGGGGGGCATTGAGTCCATGATTCAGTTCGTTAGCATCCGGGAACAGTGACGCAATGTGTCCGTCTTCGCCCATACCTAGTAGCACAACATTAAACGGCTTATGCATTTGATTGATGGTTGGCGTCAGTAGATCTGGGGCGTCACTGAACGCGCCCTCACTTTTTAATGCGAGTAATTTAGCGTCTTGAGCGGCATGTTGAATCAGTGTGTCGTTGATCATTCGGAAATTGCTGTCGGGATGATCTTCCTCTACCCAACGTTCATCAGAAGGGCAGATGGTGACATGATCCCAAGCCAGATGTTGATGACAGAGTTCCTGATATAAGGGTTTGGGGGTATTGCCGCCACTGACAATAAAACTGGCCTGTCCATAATGCTCAATAGCACTCTTTAAGTGATCCGAAATCTGTAAAGTAAGGCTGTCTACCAAGGCTGCATGATTGGCAAAGGTTTGTTCGTTCAGCTTCATATCTTACTCCTCACTTTGACTAGTGATTTTCTTGCCAGAGTCGACCGTCTCTGGCCAGTAATAAAGTAGCCGCGGCCGGCCCCCAGATACCACCGTGATAGAACTCGGGACGGGTGCCACTGGCTTGCCAGGATTTTAGTATTGGATCAATCCATTGCCAGGCGGTTAACAGTTCATCTTCTCTCAAAAATAAGGTGGGGTTGCCTTCGATAGCATCGGCCAGTAAACGCTCATAGGCGTCTGGAACACGATCCTTTTTGGCATGTTCTGCGGTGAGATTCAATAAGACCGGTTTGACGCTCATGCCTTTACCGACTCGCTTTTCACAGAGTTGAAGCTTGATGCCGTCATCGGGTTGAAGGCGAAAGATCAGTTTGTTGGCCATGGTGGATGGGCTGATCAATTCAAAAACAGAATGAGGCACTTCTTTAAACTGGATAACAATCTCACACGCCCGGTCTGGAAGACGTTTGCCAGTACGAAGGTAAAAGGGTGTTCCAGCCCAGCGCCAGTTGTCTATTTCTACTTTCATGGCCACGAAGGTTTCAGTATCGGAGTGTGCGTTCACTCCCGGCTCATCCCGGTAAGCAATGGTTGGTTGACCGTTAAGTGATCCTTCCTGATATTGTCCGCGAACGACGTTGGCGTTGATTTGATCTCCGGCAATAGGTTTGAGCGCGCGTAAGACTTTTACCTTCTCATCTCGAATCGACTCTGCATCAATTTGAGCAGGCGGTTCCATAGCTACCATACATAGCAGTTGCAGAAGGTGATTCTGCATCATGTCTCGCATGGCGCCGGCAGATTCATAAAACCCGGCACGCTGTTCGACGCCCAGGGTTTCAGAAATGGTGATCTGAATATGATCTATATAGCGTTGATTCCACTGATGTTCGAAAATGGAATTTGCAAAGCGCAGGGCCAGTAAGTTCTGCACGGTCTCTTTGCCAAGGTAGTGGTCAATACGATAGATTTGCTCTTCTTTGCAGTACTTATCCACTTCCTTGCACACCGCAATGGCGCTTTCGTAATCCATGCCAATGGGTTTTTCTAAAACCACGCGGGCTTTACCTTTGAGCATCTGATGACTGTATAAATGCTGGCAAATAACGCCATACATCTCACTGTGCGTGGCGAGATAGAAGATTCGTGATTTATGGATGCCGGATTCGGAAGGATCATTTAGGAAATGCTTGAGTTTGTCTTCGTAGCAAGCGGAGTCCGTGATATCCATCTGTGCATAGCTGATACGTTTGGTAAACGCACTCCAGGTATCTTCATCAAACAGTTCGTCAGAAATGTGCTCTTGTATAGAGGTTTTGATGAGGTCTAAGAAATCGTTACGTTCGTAGTTTCGACGAGCAACCGCGATGATTTTTCCGTCCGGGTGGATACGTTGGTCAAGGTGAAGGCAATAAAGTGAGGGGATCAGTTTGCGCAAAGATAGATCACCGGCTGCACCAAATAGAACAAGTTCAAAAGCTTCTGTAGATTCTGACATCATGTCTCCTACGGGATAAGCAATGATTTTTTTGCTGTGACGAATGCAATCAAGAGCATCTGTAGATAAGCAAAAAAGCTAATAAATCCTTGGGGTTATATTATTTTTTATGATTTCTTTTAACCCTGACGTTGTTTTATTAAGTTTAGATGAAGAAACTTCGATTGTATGATCCTATATCCAATAATTGTGCCTGACAGGATTTATTGTTATCAGGTCGACTTACTCGCGCGTTTTGGACATCACGGTTGTTAGAGGAAATGGCAATATCAGGTTACATTCTCATAACGAACTGTTGCTAACTGATGCTTGTGCAATTCTTTAACCCGGTTCAAACTTAAGTTATATTTCTGGCTAATTATTGATCAGTGGGTGGCGTATGACGGTTAACTTAAATACAAGTGCACAACAAGCTTCGTTTAGCCGTAACAGTATTCAGAATAATCCGAATCAAAACTTCGAACGCATTGGTTCGGGTAGCCGGATTAACTCGGCTGCGGATGATGCTGCCGGGTTATCTATTTCAACGCGATTTAATGCATCGATATCAGGCGATCAACAGGCCATTCGAAACAGTAATGATGCTATTTCTCTGGTGCAAACTGCGGAAGGCGGTGTAAGTTCTGTTCGTGATGATCTGCAGCGTATACGTGAATTGTCGGTGCAGTCGGCTAATGGCACCTTAAGTGATACCGATCGACAAGGTTTGCAAGCGGAAGTAGATCAGTTGGTCGAAAACATTTCTAACACCATTGAAACCAGTAACTTTAATGGTCAGTCATTATTAAATGATGACAGCGATCTGCAGTTTCAGATCGGTGGTGATGCCGGTGATCAGCTTGTGGTAGAGCGAAATAATCTACAGCAGTCATTAGAGGATTTAGGATTAAATGATATTGATATCAGTACTCAGGCAGGTGCAGTTTCGGCCATTGATGTTGCTGATGATGCGTTGGATGTCACTAATGAAACGGCGGCAAATCTGGGGGCAAATCAAAATCGTCTTGAGTCGACCATCAATAATTTATCAACCTCTGTGGTTAATGAATCCGCTGCGAACAGCCGGGTTGCCGATGCTGATCTTGCCAAAGAGATCTCAGATCTGGCCGCCAAACTGGTCAAAGAGCAGGCTCAAACTTCGGTTAGATCTCTGGCCAACGATAATATGAAGCTTGTGATGAGACTGTTTGAAGGCTAATCGATTTTGATCTTCATATCACGAATCAATAAACGCTCCCGAGTACTCAGTATGGGGGCGTTTTTTATGTTCAGATAAAAAGCGAGTTATCCAGCAATCTTTTTACCTCGATCAATTCTTTATTCCATATAAGCCCCTACTAAGGTAATGGATTGATTGAGCTGATTTTAGATGGGGTTGGTTGATCGTTTGCGTAATAGGGAGCGCTTCTGTTATTTAATACGCTAAATTTTTTGAGTTGTGTATTTTTCAATGCTCAATCCTTAGGCAGTATTTACGGGTTCATGATATTCAGTGTTGCTGATCTGATCATTTTTCATATAGCTATTCAAGTGGTTTTTGGTAAGGGGGAGAGTTTTAAATTTCTGAATTTGTTATGTTTTTTTTGTATTTTCTAGAAGTTGTGGGCTGGGCTGCTATATTTACAATAGGTTTCTCATAATAAAAATCGTTTGGTTAAGGGATGACTAATGAAACTTTTCAAAGAAAGTGATTTAAGGCTTATTGTCAATGGGGCTAGTTTTTTGGCGAGCGGAGGAGGAGGTAGTGTTTCAGCCGCACATAACGTAATAGATAATATTATGTCTTTTTCAGAATCAATATATGTAGCAAGTGTTGATGAATTATCCTCTGATGCTAAGTTGATGATGGTGTGTGGCGTTGGAGCTCCTGACGCAAAAGATATGAATTTTAAGAATTCACCTGGATATGCTGTCGCTGCTATTGAGTCCATGACACAGGAAACATTTTCCCATGTTTTCCCTATAGAAGTAGGGGCAATGAATAGCGTAATACCTATGCTGGTTTGTGCTCAGAAGGGATTGGTTTTTATTGATGGTGATGGGGCTGGCCGATCAGTACCTCAGATGAGCATGTGTACCTACGCCGAGTGTGATTTTAGTTGCTCTAACACAATTGTGGTAAGTGAGAGCAATCAATCCTTTCCTCTACACCCAAAGAATAATGAACAACTGGAATCCCAAGTTCGGAATGTTGTAAGTACTGAATTAGATGATATAGGTACCACTGGAACCTGGAGTGTGACTGGTTCCGAAATTCAGAAAAAGGATGCTATTGTTAAAGGTTCAATCAGTCTGGCTCGTACTATTGGTGCTGCTATGGAGAGTGGGCAACCTTTGGATAATGTTTGTTCAGCTTTGAATTCATTCTATCCAGACTACAAAGTTATTATGACTAACGCTAAAGTAATTGATTCTACTAATCAGGTTAAGAATGGGTTTGATATAGGAACTGTTACTTTTCAGGATGTAAATAATCCTTTGAGGATTCAGAAGACTTTCTTTGTAAATGAAAGTTTATTAGCTGCTGTTTATGAGGGTAATCAGCTAGTATCTGTAATGATTGGTCCAGATATGTTGTGTAGCATGGGTGTTGATGGACAGCCTATGACTAACTCTGAAATTTGTGCTGATTTTTCAAAAGGTATTGATGTTCATGTTTCCTTGGTCTGGGTGCAGGCTGTAGATGCCATTAGAACGCCTCAGATGAGAGATGCATATATAAAATTAATTGTTGAAAAGTTTGGCGACGAAGCAAAAGATTTGATTTTGAATGCTAGCGTTACTTAAAGTGTGTTTGATTAATATTAGGAGTCAGTAGTGATAAGGAGTATCTGTTTTTTTTTGACGGTGTTGGTATCTGGGTATTCGACATTTTTAGGTGCTTATGAGTCAAATGATGCTCCTTTCAATGCTCTAGAAGATGAAATTCAATGGTTGCAGGAAGAGGTATTTGTCACCACTGCAACTAAAACTAAGGAAGTCATTGGAAAGAGCGGCTCCACCTTGTCAGTTATTACTCATGAAGATCTGAGAGATATGGGTGCCCGAACTCTTATGGATGCGCTGAAGCGTATGCCTGGTTTAGGGGTGAGTCAGATTAATGCTGGATTAACGTCACTGGAGGTTCGAGGTGTAAAAACAGATTTCGCTGAAAAGGTTTTGTTTTTGATAAATGGGCATCCGATAAATAATAACTTGGTTAATGGTGGAGCAAATTCGTCATACCATGAGTTTATCGTTGACGACATTCAACGTGTTGAGATTGTTCGTGGGCCAGGTTCAGCACTTTATGGTGCGAATGCCTTTGTCGCTGTGGTAAACATTGTTACTAAAACGGCAAAAGACGTCAGAGGAATAGAGGTGACCGCTGGAGTTGGCAGCTTTGGAACGTCTAAGTTTAATATACAGACTGGATATCTTAATAACGACTATAGTTTTTCTGCGAACTTGAATATTTCTGAAACCGATGGTTTGGATGGCTTTATTGAATCAGATGCTATTGGTCAAGCGGGTAATGTGGACTACTCCCAGAAACGTTACGAAGCTGGTTTCAACCTAATGAAGGGTAGTTTTTTTCTTCAAGGTAGGTATGTATACCGGGAAGCTGGTAACTTTCTAAGTATTAATAACGTGTTGAATGATGAATCAGATCAGGAATACATCGATTATTTTATTGAAGCGGGTATCCAAAAGAAGCTGTCCCATAAGGCTTCTCTAAATACAAAATTCTACTTTGATCACTTTGAATTTGATAATACCTGGGATTTATATCCAGAAGGGTATTCTGATCCTGCTAATACAAGTTGCCCTTCATTTGGTAGCTGCCCTGACGGTTACACAATCCGAAGCCCTGTTGAACACGATATATTAGGTACTGATAGTCAGTTCACTTACCAGCTAACTCAAAGTCAGAAGCTTCTAGTTGGTTTAATGTTTGAGCATCAAAGTCAATATGGTGTTGAACTCTGGACGAACAGTGGCGTTGGAGAGTTACAGGACATATCCTCTGTTGCTAATTGGAATGCTAGCCAAAACAGGGATGTAACTGCATTTTATGTCCAGGATATTTGGGATATTCAGGATTCTTTGAGGCTTATTGCTGGTGCTCGATATGACCATTACAGTGATTTTGGCGAGACTGTTAATCCAAGAGCCAGTTTGACTTGGTCTTTTATTCCTTCTTCTCGATTGTTAATAAGTTATGGCTCCGCGTTCAGGGCTCCTACATTTGGAGAATTATTTAATAGTAATAATGCGGGAATTATTGGGGATACTGATTTGGATCCCGAAGAAATTGAAACATATGAGATCGGTGTACAGGGCAAGGTTTCCCGAAGGGTTGACTACACAATTACATGGTTTAGAAATGAAATTGAGAATCTTATTGCTCCTGTCGAAGGGGCTGCGGTGAATACTGCAGCTAATGTTGGTGAACTGGAAGTTGAAGGTGTCGAATTGGAAGTTTCGAGCCGGTTGAGTAATGGTTCTACGCTAGGGGCAAATTACACTTATCAGCACTCTATTAATGAAGTAACAGGCGATCGTCTTTCTGATATACCTTTACATCGAGTCAACCTTACCTTTAATTATTTCATTTCCAGATACTTGAGTTTGTTTACAGGGGTGATGTTCAAAGGTGAAACCGTTCGTGATTCGGGGGATACTAGAGATGATGTGGATGCTTATACCACTGTAGATATTGCTTTGGTTAGTCGAGATTTGTGGCTAAAAAACTTAGAATTAAAAGCCTCGGCTTACAACCTTTTCGATAAGACATACTATGATCCGGCACCTAATGTGATGTTGTCTGACTATCCTAAAGCAGGTCGGAACTTTATGTTGGAAGCGGTCTACAAGCTTTAATCTATCTCTGGCTGTAGATCTTACTTTGCTTATTCTTGTAATTCATTCACGCTATCCAGCGCCTGATAATTCAATTCCAGCTTGTACTGTTCCACCTTGTTTAGGTTCAGTGTGATATGACTGCCTACCGGGTAGTGAATGGTATCTTCTGGACGGTGTTTTGTTGTGTTCATTAGCATTGCGGCTTGGCGACCCACCGTTGGTAAGTCGGCACTGATCGTCAAGGTTGCACCTAATGCTTTGAACAGCCGATTCGTGGTGAAGATAGGTAATTTCAGCTGATCTGCCTGTGTAAACAATGCCTTGGCCTGGCTGGTTGAAGAAATTACCAGCGGGTCAGGCAGTAGCCATAATACATCTACGCTATTAGCCAGTTCTTGAAGGTCTTCCAGTGCATGGTTGGGTGAATCAATTTTCACTAATTCCAGTCTCAAATCTACCGCTTCAGCTGCCTGCTGAGCCTGTTTTATTAAGCCTTGGTTTGACTGGCTGTAGATAACGCCAACACTTTGCACGTTAGGGAATACGTGTTTCAGGATCGTAAATTGAGAAGCAACGGCAATATCACTCGCTACACCAGAAACGCCTGATTGATTCTGGAAACGCTGCCAATTCAGTACAGAGCTGAAAACAACAGGTTGCTTAGGGTTGATGTAATCAATGCTGCCTAACGCTTTCGCACCGATACAGTAAATTCGGTCATATGAACCATGATTGAGAGTGTCTTGCAGTAAAGGGATTGGGTTGTTCACCGCAGAGAGATCAACAAAATCAAGTTTAGGTTGGTTTTCTTTTGCTTTAGCTAGGGTTTCTCTGAACGCTTGTTCAGCAACTCGATAGCGTTCAATAGATAGGTTGGAATTCACTATCAAAATATTTTGAGCCTGCGTTGAAATTGGATTGTTGGATGTGGATGCCGAAGGCGTTATCGTCTGACAGCCTGTAAGCATGGCTAACATCAGACAGGCAAATGCTGTCAATGAGTGCTTTAAGGCATTCCTTGTTCTGGATATCGTATCAAGCGCTTGATACTTCATGGCTGACCGCCTCCTAGCGATAATCCTGTCGCAATATCGTGCTTCTCTTCGATAGCTTGTGTGAATGGTATCCAGCTATCTAATCCCATTAAGGAGAGTGAAATTTTCCCTGCGACACTTTCTTTCATGTCTTCTAATACAGGGATTAACTGCATTACCTGAGGTGACGCCTTGTCGGGGGTCGTCACAATAATGCGCATGACTGGCGTACTTTCACCTAAGACCACCAGTTGCTGATGTTGATTTTGATAAAGGGTTTTTAACTGATTCAGACTTTCTTTAGTGCTTAATGCCCCTTGCGCCATCCCAAAGCCTACGGATAGAAGTGCATCTAAATCCTTTGGTACGGTCAGTAGGTTTGGAGAAAAGTTCAAGGCGTCAGAAATCGAGGTTAGCTGCTTGAAAAGTCGGCTTTGATCATTGGAGGCATGTTTGAATATGTTGGAGAGTACAGCTTGACCATAAAGATCAGAGCCCGTCGAGGCGATAACTAATTCGTTTAATGGTTGTGTCTGGAATTGTTTGTGGATGACCAGCGACTTTCGAAAGAAAGCGCTGCCATTTTTGATACCCACGAGTTTAGGTGAAAGCTTTATATTGTTCGCTAATGAATTGAACATCCAGCTCGACATAATGAATAACGCATCAGTTTGATTTTGTGCCAGTTGTTGAAATGCTGTTTGATCATTCACTGGTTGGAACTGATAGTTACCCTTTGTAACCAGAAAACGATCCAATTTCTGCTTTAATATAGAATTACGGTGAACGTTGGTTTCAGGATTAAAGAAAAAAACGGACGTTGTCGGTGGTTCGGACAGGCAGACACCAGAGCTTAACAATAGACTCAGCAATAACAGAACGCTGCTCCATTTTTTTTTGACTCTGTTAATAAAGGTTAGCTCCATGCAGTGTAGAGATCCGAACAGTTTGTATAGCTTTGGTTATTAATAATTATTTGTACTAACAATCTACTTCAAATGATAAAGTTATTAGCATTCAGCAGTTAAGTATAGTCTATTCTAGTAGAGTTAAATTTAGTAGGCGGTTGGAATGGTAAAAGAGTACGTCCTTTGTGTAGATGATGACAGAACTATCTTGATGAGTTTGAGAGCTCAACTCAAGCGCTGTTATGGCGAACGTTACTCTTATGAAGTAGCGGAAAGTGCCGCAGAGGCCTGGGAAATCATCGAAGAGCTTCACGAAGATGGACATCGAGTTGATGTCGTTATATCAGATTGGCTGATGCCGGAAGTGAAAGGCGATGAATTTTTGATCGATCTTCATCAGAAACATCCCGATATTATTAAAATTATGCTCACTGGGCAGGCAGATTCAGAAGCGGTAAAGCGTTCGGAGCGAAAAGCCAATCTTGCTGCGTGTTTTTCAAAGCCATGGACAATGATTCAAATTGAAGACGCCATTGCTCAGGCAAAACTAAAGAACGCGTCGTAGAATACAGTCAGTTGATAACTTAACTGTCTGGTTATAGATTTACTGCATTTATTTTTCCATAGCAAAGGATTGCTTATTGCATGAAGCCTTCTTTAATCACGCAATCACCGGATTTTTCGATTCGTAACGGTATTCGAAAACGCTTATCCTTGGCTATGATTTCGTTGGTGCTGTTTGTTTGTGTGTTATTGGCCCTGTTTCAAATCACCAGTCAACGTAGTGTATTGCAAACTGAGCTGTCTAAACGGGTTTTATTAACCCAGGAAAATGTTCAGCGACGTGCAGTCTCCTTTGTTCAGCAAGTTAAACGTCGAGTGGAAGACGAAATCGCTTCCTACAACTTTCATTATTTATCTAGTGAGCTGAATCAGTTAGTGCGTAGTCATCCTGAGCTGGATTTGGCAGTCTTAATCAACAGTCAAAATAACGTGTTGGTTCACACTATGGACCGCTCTCTGCAACAGAAAGACTATCAGCCGGTTGAGTCGGATTTTCATCAGATTGTTGAATTAGATGAAGAGGATTTTTCTGCATCAACGAACCCGCTTATTGGTGTAACAGAGATTAGTGAAAATATTCACTGGCTCGATTACCACATCCCAATAACTGTGGGTACAAAGCAATGGGGGACGATGATCTTGAGTTTCTCTTTGCAGTCATTAAATAATGAAATTGAACGGTCAGAGCTGGAAATTGGAGACAGTCTTCGATTAGTGACCTTTAAAACGCTAGCTATCATGTTGTTGATCTTGTTGGTTACTTACCTAGTAATTGCCCAAGTATCCCAAAGATTGAGTGCGCCTTTGATGCAGCTAACTAAGTATGCCAGGCAAATTTCCGAAGGTGACTTTTCAATTGAGTCTCAATTACCAGCCAAGCGTGATGATGAAGTCGGTGTGTTGTCCGATAGCTTTATCGAAATGGCTGCCAAATTAAAATCTTCTTATGAGGCGCTTGAGGATTCAAATCAGACTCTTGAGAAGCGTGTAAAAGACAGAACTCGGGAACTGGCGGACAGCCAACAACAGTTGGTTCATTCCGAGAAAATGGCTGCCTTGGGTTTATTGATTGCCAGTATCGCGCATGAAATTAATACCCCGCTTGGGGCAATTCAAGCGTCTGCTGAAAATGCCGAAAAAGACTACGGCCATTTTTTGCGGAATCTGGCTCAGCTGGTGGATAACCCCTCTTCGGAAGATAAAGCCTTCTTTACGATGCTTTTGAAGCGCTCTGTGGTGAATCAGGGCTTGAGTACCCGGGAAGAACGAAAGATCAGACGTCATATAGAGAACGAACTAGAGCTTGCATCGGTTCAATGGGCGGAAGAGATTGCGTTATTGCTCGCAGAGATGGGGCTTCAAGATGCATTAGAAGACTTGCTGCCTTTTATGCAGGAGCATGATTCTCTGGATTTGGTTCGAAGTGCCCATCAGTTGTTTGGTATTCATGCCAGCTTGTCGACCATTAACTCGGCAACGGCTCGTGCATCGAAAGTGGTATTCGCGCTGAAAAGTTTCACCCATAAGGAAAGCAGTGGCGAAAAAGTTCGAACGGATATTAATCAGGGGCTCGATACGGTGTTGGAATTGTACCGGGGGCTGTTTAAACAGGGTTGTGAAGTGATTCGTGACTTTGGCGTGATTCCTGAGTTGCTTTGCTATTCAGATGAGTTGAATCAGGTTTGGACCAACCTTATTCATAACGCCTTACAGGCCATGGATAACAAAGGGGTTCTTAAACTGGCCACTTATGTCGAACAAGACGGAGCGAATACCTCTGTTATCGTGACTGTGGCCGACAATGGGCCTGGTATACCTGAGCATCTTACTCACCGTGTGTGGGAATCCTTCTTTACTACCAAATCTGCCGGTGAGGGCAGTGGCCTTGGTCTGGGTATTTGTAAGCGCATTGTCGAAAAACATCAGGGTGAGTTAACGTTCGCTAGTGAGCCTGGAAAAACCGTCTTTAAAGTGCGTCTACCTCTGATCTAAGCTCTTTCCGACTGCGCCGTCTATACTGAATGTATCTCTCTCAAAAAGCCGAAAGGCAGGGTGGTGGAGTATGCACAAGGATGCCAAGCTTGAAATCGATGCCATTGTGGAAATCGCCGCAGAAACTATTGAAGAAGTGACGAACAAATATAATGTGGATCAGCAATTGATTCTGGAGCGTATACTTCGCAAACTCGGTTATCTGGCCGGTTTAGGAGGCTTTAACTTGGCCGAACTGGAAGCAGGATTGGATGATGGCTTTCAGCAAGGTGAGAATAAAGTTTTAGGGCATTTGGATGCGTTGTTTGGCTCCGCTTCTTCTGACGATTAATGCCGGATCATTTCATTTTTCCATTTCTAGCTGTGTTACGCTCTCGAACATAATTTTCCTATCGAAGGCATCACTGTACATCGACAGTGTTTAAGCTGACTTCAGCTGACTGCCTTACATAACAACAAAAACATTAGGGAAAGCACATGTTTGATCGTTACCTCAAGTTCATTGAGACAAATCACCGTTGGGTGGTGCTTTTGAGTCTTTGCTTCAGTTTGCTGTTAGCTGCAGGAATGGGGCGGTTGGGTTTAAGCTCGGATTTCAGGGTGTATTTCAGTGATGATAATCCCCAGCTAAAAACGTTCGATGCTTTGGAAGCCCAGTTTTCCAAGATGGATAATCTTTGGATCTTTCTTGAATTAAATAACGCTGAATTAAGTAGTGCTGAATTAAGTAGCACTGAGTTCGGTAATCCTCATAGTAGAGACCTGACATTATTCGATTCGAAAGGCTTGTCGGTTATTGAATCCCTCACAGAAGCCTCCTGGCAGTTGGCTCATGTTATTCGCGTTTCTTCTTTGACTAATTATCAGCATACCGAAGTGGAAGGCGATGAGCTGTGGGTTAATTTTCTGGTGGAGGGTGCTCAGCAGTTGTTGTCGGAACAAATTGCCAATATCAAACGGGTGGCTGAAGCCGAGCCTTCCATTCGAAATAATGTGATTAGCCCGGATGGGCAGGCCTCATTGATTCAAATTCGCCTGGCTTTACCGGATGAAGGCGTAGGGCGGATTAAGGCAGGCCAACAGACGTTGCAGGAGGCACGGGCACTTCTTCAGCAGTATCGTAAGGATTATCCCGAGATGGATTTTCTTCTGGCCGGTTCAGTGGCATCCAACGTCACCATGCAAGAGGCTGTAGCTCAAGACTTATCGTCGTTGGCGATCTTTAGTTATTTGATGTTATTACTGGTGCTCTGGGCGCTGCTTCGAAGTGTTTTTGGAATGATGATCTCTCTGGGGATTATCTCGATGTCATCTCTTGGCACTCTGGGCTTTTTTGGTTGGCTAGGCACGACGTTGACCCCGGTGGCAGGTTTCGTTCTGACCGCAATCATGACGCTGGCCATTGCGGATTCGGTGCATTTGTTGGTGAGCTATTTTCAACAATTGGGAGACGGTAAGGACAAACAACAGGCAATCAGAGAAAGTTTTCGAATCAATGTAGGTCCGGTCTTCGTTACTAGTGTAACGACCATTATTGGCGTTTTATGTCTCAATGGCAGTGACTCTCCGCCCTATCAGGACTTAGGCAACATGATTGCGGTCGGTGTGTTTATGGCATGGATTCTGTCGATGACGCTAACGCCCGGTTTGCTGTTTTGGTTGCCTGAACCTGCCAATCATTCGCAGGAATCAAAGCTCTCTGTGGGGTTGCAGCAGAGAATGTTATTAGCGGTAGCTGAACAAGTGATTCGTCATCCCAAGGTTTGGTTTACGGGGTCTGGAGTAGTGGTTCTGTTGCTTTGCTATAGCGTGTCGTTCAACAAGCTCAGTGAAAGCTGGCATGAGTTTTATGATGACACCTTTGAGGTTCGGCAGGCGGTCGACCGTATCAATGCCACCATCAGCGGTAATAACCTGATGGAATTTAGTATTGAATCCGGCGAATCAGAGGGCATCTATGAGCCCCAATACATGCAAAAACTTGAGGCATTCACTCAATGGCTGCGTTCTCAACAGGGCATTGCTCATGTGTATTCTGTGTCGGATATCGTTAAGCGCCTGAATCGTGACTTGAATGAAGGTGATGAGGGTTATTACAAAATTCCTGATTCCCGAGAAATGATCGCTCAACAAATGCTGCTTTATGAACTGTCATTGCCTATGGGACTAGGCTTGGAAGACAGTATCGATATGGATCGTTCGGCGACTCGAATCGGGGTTACCTTAAAGAAAATGGACTCGGAACAAATCATTGAGATTGAACGGAAGGCTCAGCAATGGTTACGAACCCATGCACCAGAGTTGGTCGAGATGGAAGGCACCAGCTATGCGGTGATCTTCGCCCATATCGTACATCGAAATGTTGTGAGCCTAGTGTTGGGAACGTTGATGGCAATGGTGGTGATTTGCGTGGTGCTGATTATTTCTCTTCGTTCGGTGAAATTAGGCTTACTGAGTTTGATTCCGAACATTGCTCCGGCGGCATTGGCTTATGGCATTTGGGGAATGACCAAGGGCTACATTGATACTGCGGTAGCCGTGGTGATGTGCATCAGTCTTGGTGTGGTGGTCGATGACACAGTGCACTTCATGAGCAAGTACTTACGGGCACGACGTGAGCATGGTATGAGCGCTTCGGACGCTATTCGCTATGCGTTTAGAACCGTAGCCGTTGCTTTATTGATTACGACCGTAACGCTGGTGGCTGGTTTCTCCATTATGATGTTCTCTCATTTCACGCCAAGTGTGGCGACCGGAAGCCTGATGGCGTTGACTTTGGCACTGGCCTTGGTGGTGGACTTCCTTTTCTTGCCGGCATTACTGTTACTGTTCGATAAGATGTCGTACTATCAGAAACCATCGAACGTTGAGCAAATACTTCACGAAGAAGTAACGCCAGATATCAAGCAACACGAAGAAATAAAGCATGACGGACCAGACCAGCTATACCGATGACGGTATCGAACGCTTTTCTCTCAGTGAGTATACAGAGAAAGCGTATCTAGATTATTCCATGTATGTGATTTTGGACCGGGCATTACCTCATATTGGTGATGGATTAAAACCGGTTCAACGACGTATTATCTACGCGATGTCCGAGCTAGGCTTGAAAGCCACAGCGAAGTACAAAAAATCCGCAAGAACGGTGGGTGATGTTTTAGGTAAGTTCCACCCTCACGGTGACAGCGCGTGTTACGAAGCCATGGTGCTAATGGCTCAGTCATTTTCTTATCGTTATCCATTGGTCGACGGTCAAGGTAACTGGGGGTCAGCAGACGATCCTAAATCCTTTGCTGCGATGCGTTATACCGAAGCCAAACTAGCCAAGTATGCCGAGACGTTATTGTCTGAGTTAGGTCAGGGCACCGTGGATATGGTGCCGAACTTTGATGGTACCCTCGACGAACCCTCTTTATTGCCAGCCCGACTGCCGAATGTTCTGTTGAACGGTTCTACGGGGATTGCGGTTGGTATGGCGACCGATATTCCACCACATAACCTTCGTGAAGTGACCAGTGCCTGTATTCGGTTATTGGATGAGCCTAACTTGTCTGTGGAGCAGGTGTGTGAGCTAATTCAGGGGCCGGATTTCCCTACCGATGCGGAAATCATTACCCCTCGTGAAGACATTATTAAGTTGTACGAGCAAGGTCGAGGCTCGGTTAAGATGCGCGCTACCTACATCATTGAAGATGGTGACGTAGTGATCACCGCGTTACCGCATCAAACGTCGGGCGCTAAAGTCCTTGAGCAGATTGCTTCTCAAATGCAGGCCAAGAAGCTGCCTTTAGTTGCAGATTTACGAGACGAGTCGGATCATGAAAACCCAACCCGTCTGGTTGTTGTACCACGCTCAAATCGTGTGGATGTTGAGCAACTGATGGCCCATTTGTTTGCGACGACGGATCTAGAGAAAAGCTACCGTGTAAACCTGAATATGGTCGGTTTGGACGGGCTTCCTAAAGTTCGAAATATTCAGGAAATCCTTACTGAGTGGCTGGAATATCGTCGTCAGACGGTGACTCGAAGAATTGAATTCCGTCTGGATAAGATCTATAAGCGTCTTCACATTTTGGAAGGTTTATTGGTTGCCTTCCTGAATATCGATGAAGTCATCGAGATCATTCGAACGGAAGACAAGCCTAAGCCGGTTTTGATGGAACGTTTTGGTATTACTGATATTCAGGCCGAAGCGATTCTTGAATTGAAATTACGTCATCTTGCCAAGCTTGAAGAAATGCGTATTCGTGGTGAGCAGGATGAACTAAACGCAGAGCGTGAAAAGCTTGAGAAGATTCTGGGCTCTCCTGCTCGTATGCGTAATCTGATTAAGAAAGAGTTGTTGGCGGATGCCGAGACTTACGGCGATGACCGTCGTTCTCCGATTGTTGCTCGTTCAGAAGCAAAAGCCATGACCGAAGCAGACCTCGCAACCTCTGATCCGGTAACGGTAGTGCTGTCCAATAAAGGTTGGATTCGTGCTGCGAAAGGTCATGAGGTGGATGCTGAAGGTCTGAACTATAAATCAGGTGACGGTTATGCCTTGTCGGTAAAGGGTAAGAGTAACCAGCAGGTCATGTTGTTAGCCTCTTCCGGTCGGGCTTATTCTATTCCGGCTCATACCTTGCCGTCCGCTCGAGGGCAGGGCGAACCGATTACGGGTCGCATCAATCTGGATGCCAGCTTTAGTATTTCAACCGCTTACATGGGTAGTGATGATCAGATGCTGGTGATGGCCAGTGATGCGGGTTATGGCTTTGTGACCAAGCTGGGCGATCTGTACACCAAGAATAAATCAGGTAAAGCGGCGATCACTTTGCCTGAGAACGCTCAGATCTTACCTGTATTAGAAGCCGATGCAGCAGATCAAGGTTTATTAGCCGCCGTGTCAAACGAAGGCCGTCTGCTCGTGTTCCCTCTGGCGGACTTACCTGTTTTGAGTAAGGGTAAAGGTAATAAGATCATTAATATTCCATCGGCCAGAGCAAAAGACCGTGAAGAATTGTTGGTCTCTTTAGCTGTCTTGGATGAAGCCGATTCACTGGTGGTTCAATCAGGCAAGCGAACCTTAACGCTTAAACCGGGTGATCTGGAACATTATCGAGGTGAGCGTGGACGTCGTGGTAATAAGCTACCGAGAGGCTTCCAGAAAGTGGATGGTGTTGAGGTAGTTAAGGCTTCTCAAGACTAGTATTTTCTATCTGCGTTGTCCTAATTTGGTTTACCCCTCAAGGGGTACCTAGGAAAATCAGGCTCAAAATGCTCATTTATCGAATATAAACTCCGCGTTTTTGCCTGATATTGCCTTGTTATGTCTGCCTCGATTACGAAAATATAAAAAGTCGGTGCATTAGAAATTAAAAAAGCCTCTGATTCTTGCGAGTCAGAGGCTTTTTGTTATCTAGTGTTTCAAACTCAGATCGTACTAGTTATGCAGGATCTGACTTAGGAATAGCCTGGTTCGTTCTGATTGCGGGTTATCAAAGAACGCATGAGGCTCATTCTGTTCGATGATTTCGCCAGCGTCCATAAAGATCACCCGGTCAGCTACTTTCTTGGCAAAGCCCATTTCGTGGGTTACACACAGCATGGTCATGCCTTCTTCTGCCAGTTCAACCATTACATCCAGTACTTCTTTGATCATCTCGGGATCCAGTGCTGAGGTGGGCTCATCGAACAGCATGATGTTGGGATTCATGCATAGGCTTCGGGCAATCGCTACACGCTGCTGCTGACCGCCTGATAACTGGCCTGGGAACTTAAGTGCCTGATCCGGAATTTTTACGCGTTCCAGAAATCTCATGGCCGTTGCTTCCGCTTCTTTACGAGGCACCTTCTTTACCCACTGAGGCGCCAGACAGCAGTTGTCCAATACGGTCAGGTGAGGGAACAGGTTAAAGTGCTGGAACACCATACCGACGTCTTTTCGAATGGTATCGATGTTACGAATGTCGCTGGTCAGAGGCGTTCCTTCAATAATGATGTCGCCTTTCTGGTGAGCTTCAAGGCGATTCAAGCAGCGGATCATGGTGGATTTACCTGAGCCAGAAGGGCCACAGATCACGATGCGTTCGCCTTTGCGTACCTTTAGATCAATATCTCGAAGTACATGGAAGTCGTCATACCACTTGTTGACTTTATTCAGTTCAATGATGATTTCGTCTTGTAAGTGTGGCTGAGCCATAGTTGTATCTCTCAATCTTTTGTTGGTGGCCAGAGTGATCTGGCCTCCTTTTGTTCTGTCTATTCGGTTCGTACTGTCTATTGGAATCGTGTTCGCTTATTTGTGTCCGGTATGCAGTTTCTCTTCCAGGCGCATGCTATATCTCGACATGCTGAAGCAGAACATCCAGTAAATCAGTGCTGCAAACAGATAGCCTTCCGTTGCGAAACCAAGCCATTCAGGGTCGTTCAAAGCTGCTTTCATAATGCCTGATAGCTCAAACAATCCAATAATCAGGATTAGGCTGGTGTCTTTAAACAGAGCAATAAAGGTATTTACGATGCCAGGAATCACCAGTTTCAATGCCTGTGGAAGAATTACTAATCCCATTTTCTGGAAGTAATTCAGTCCTAAAGCATCGGCCGCCTCGTACTGGCCTTTTGGAATGGCTTGCAGGCCACCACGAATAACTTCGGCCATATAGGCTGATTGGAACAGCGTGATACCAATCATGGCGCGCATTAATTTATCAAAGGTCACGCCTTCCGGCATGAACAATGGCAGCATTACTGACGCCATGAACAGAATGGTAATCAGAGGTACACCACGCATTACTTCAATGAAGCTAATGCATAGCCAGCGAATGATCGGCATTTCGGAGCGGCGCCCCAGGGCTAGCAGAATGCCGATGGGTAAGGATGCAATGATACCTACTGTGGCAATAATTAGGGTCAGCATCAAACCACCCCATTGCTCGGTATCTACTATAGACAGTCCGAAGATATCCCCAGCAAATAACCAGTTAGCAATGATTGGATAGCCAATCAAAAGGAAACCGATGATCCAGCTCTTGCGAGGGACTCGCTCAATGAACAGTGGTATTACCAATGCAATCAGGAACAGAAAGGCTAAATCAACCCGCCATTGTTCTTCCGAAGGATAGAAACCGTACATGAACTGGTTAATGCGTGCGTCAATAAAGACCCAGCATGCACCTTCTTTAGAACAGTCTGAACTCTTGTCGCCTACCCAATCAGCACTGAACAGAGCCCAGTCAAGAATTCCGGGCAGGTAGACAATCAGGCCGTAAAGTACGAATACGGTCAGTAGGCTATTAAGCCAATTTGAAAACAGGTTGATGTGCATCCATTTGATGGGATGCTTCACAAACGGAGGTGAATGTACAGGTTCTAGCATGATCGACCTCCTAGCGTTCAACCAGCGCCATGCGCTTGTTGTAAATGTTCATGATGAGTGAAATGGTTAAGCTGATGGTGAGATAAACTGCCATCACCATAAAGATAATTTCAATGGCCTGACCGGATTGGTTGAGCGTTGTTCCTGCGAAGATAGCCACAAGGTCAGGATACCCAATAGCCGTAGCCAGAGAAGAGTTCTTGGTCAGGTTCAAATACTGACTGGTCAAGGGTGGGATAATCACGCGCATGGCCTGCGGAATAACAACCAGACGAAGCATTTGGCTGTTTTTAAGGCCTAGTGCTCTTGAAGCTTCCAGCTGGCCTTTAGGTACTGACTGAATGCCGGCACGAACAATTTCTGCAATAAACGCGGCGGTGTATATGGTCAGAGCCAGCAGTAATGCCGTGAACTCTGGAAGAATGGTTATCCCGCCTTTGAAGTTAAACCCTTTAAGTTCAGGGATATCCCAGGTCAGGCTTGTTCCGGAAATCAGGTACACCAAGCCGGGGATGGCGATTAATAGGCCGATAGACGTCCAGAAAACAGGAAACTGCTGACCGGTATCGTCTTGTCGTTTATGAGCCCAATGCTTCAGGAACCAGATAATGCCAAAGGTAATAAAGATACTTGCTACGACAAAGCTTATGCCCTCACTGAATTGAGGGTCCGGGATGTAAAGGCCTCGTACATTAAGAAAGACTGCTTCGCCCCACGACATACTTTGTCTTGGGTGCGGCATAACCCCTAATACCGCGAAGTACCAGAAAAAGATTTGAAGGAGCAAAGGAATGTTTCGGAAGGTTTCGATGTAAATGGCAGCCAGTCTGGAGATCAACCAGTTTGAAGATAGGCGGCCAATGCCGACCAGGAAGCCAACAATGGTAGCGAGGAAAATACCGACCAGTGAAACTAATAATGTGTTCAGAATGCCAACCACGAAGGTTCGGCCGTAGGTGTGGGTTTCGTTATATTCAATCAGTGACTGAATGATACCGAATCCGGCTTCCTGACTCAGGAATCCGAAACCGGTGGAAATACCACGAGCATCAAGGTTGTTTAAGGTGTTGTTAATAATAAAGGCAAAGAAGGCGACAACAGCCAACAACACAACGGCCTGGAACACTCGCCCGCGAAAAACCGGGTCGTTCCAGAGTTTACCTGAAGGATCTTGATTTGGGGTTTTCATAGGTAACAATTTTGTCTGTTAGAGTTAAACATCTTGTGGATGAATAGAAAAAAGGCTCCTTGTGAGAGCCCTTTTCTAATAGTTATTAACGAATTGGTGGAGAGTAAAGGAAGCCACCTTTGTTCCACTGTGCGTTAATACCACGTTGGATCTTCAATGGTGAGCCAGCGCCTACGTTGCGCTCAAACACTTCACCATAGTTACCCACTTGTTTAACGATGTTGTAAGCCCAATCGTTACCCACTTTCAGCTTACCACCCATTTCACCGGTAACGCCAAGAAGACGTTGGATGTTAGGGTTGGTTGATTTGGTCATGTCATCTACGTTTGCTTGTGACACGCCTAGTTCTTCAGCCGTAATCATGGCATTCAAAGACCATTTAGCAATGTTGAACCACTCATCATCACCTTGACGTACAACAGGGCCTAGAGGTTCTTTAGAAATAACTTCTGGAAGAACAACTGCATCTGCTGGTGATTTCAGTTTAATGCGCAGTGCATAAAGCTGGGATTGGTCACTGGTTAGTACGTCACAACGGCCGTTGTCGAACGCGCTAGCGGTTTGGTCAGATGTATCAAAGGTGATTGGCTTGTAAGACATCTTGTTTGCACGGAAGTAGTCAGCCAGGTTTAGCTCGGTTGTAGTACCTGCCTGAACACATACGGTTGCACCGTCCAGTTCAAGAGCACTTTTAACGCCGATTTTCTTGCTTACCATGAAACCTTGGCCGTCGTAATAGTTTACGCCAGCGAAGTTCAAACCAAGACCTGCATCACGAGTCAGAGTCCAGGTTGTGTTACGGCTTAGCAGGTCAACTTCACCTGATTGAAGCGCTGTAAAACGTTCTTTAGCGGTAAGAGGTACATATTTTACTTTAGAAGCGTCACCAAATACGGCTGCAGCTACTGCGCGACAAGTATCAACGTCAATACCTTTCCACTCACCCTTATCGTCTGTGTTTGAGAAGCCTGGAAGACCAGTACTTACACCACAGTTCATGAAACCTTTTGATTTTACATCTTCCAAAGTGCCAGCTTGCGTTGAAGCTGCCATCATTAGAGATGTAGAAACGATTGCAGTTGAAAGAATTTTTTTCACAATGTGCTCCCTGTTTTAGGTCGTTTTCCCACTGAGTTTTTTTGAGGTTCTAGTTTTTAAGATTGGTTAGGTTGTTTGTAAACATTGCACTAACTATCTGTAGGCAAAAATAGAACCAGCTTTCATTATTATGCATTTTGTGATGATTTCGGCCGGACAAAGAGCGCCACAAACCGAAGAACATTCAATATAATGTAGTGTTTTCAAAGCGAAAGGCAAGATCAATCTTACTGTAACATCAAGAACATGGGGTTATGTCAAAGGTCTACTGCGTAAAATGTCGGTTATTGGACTCGCATTGTATATGTGCTTCTCGTCCTGAATGCTTAACGGAGAAGCATTGGTGCTTGTTAATGCATCCTAATGAGGCAAATAAACGAAGTAACAGTGGTTTCCACGCCAAACAGTTATTGGGGGAAAAGCTGAGTACTGTGTTTTGGGCGAGGAAATCTGAAACAATGGCTGCTGATTGTGTTTCAGGCGAGGGGGCTGAACCAGTTTTATTGTTTCCAAAAGCCTATGTCTCGGATTCTGCAAAGGTTTCGGAGATGTATCAATCCGCTTGGCAACATCGGCCGTTGATGGTTTTGGATGCGACCTGGCAGCAGGCGAGAAAGATGTACCGTCAGAGTGATTGGTTGCAGTCGTTAGATGTCTGGTCTTTGCCTGAACCTCACTATGACTACTTTCCAAACTTTGATTATCAGTTACGACGTAATCAAACGGAGTCGGGCTGTTCAACCATTGAAACCATCGCATATGCAATGGCACTGACTGGCGAGCTGGATTTGGCGCGAGCTATGTTGAAGTATTTCGATCTGTTTCAAAAAGATAACAATGACCCGTCCAGCGGTTAAGGTCTTTTCTCTAATAAGCCATAGTGTGTTTGGCCAGCTTTCTTTTGCTTGATGATCTCCCAGTCAGTCGGTAATGCCAGTTGTTCCAGTGGGAGTTCGGATTCCATATAGATGGTGCAATTGGGTTTGAAAATATCCAGTTCATTCAACGCCTGGCAGCAGCTTTCCATTAGATCTTTTCGAAAGGGTGGATCAAGGAAAATAATGTCGAAGGTGCCTGAAATATCCGCAGCTTTCGGAGCGCTGCCATTAAATCCTGTCAGTGTGTAACGGGCAGGGTCACACTTTAACATGTCCAATTGAGATTGGAGGGTGCTTTTTACCTGAGGGTTAAGTTCATTGATGTGGACAGACGCAGCACCTCGGGAAAGCGCTTCAAAAGTCAGTGCACCACTGCCAGCAAACAGATCGAGACAATCGGCACCTTCCATGACTGGGGCAAGCCAGTTAAATGCCGTTTCCCTGACTCGATCGAGCGTAGGGCGTAATCCTTCTGCAGGAAAGAACGCAAGCTTTCGGCTTCGCCACTCTCCGCCAATGACTCGTATAGTTGAAGGTGCTGCAGCTACTCCTGGCTTTTTCTGATGTGCTTTAGATGAACTTGAAGGTCGAGGTCTTGATTGGCCAGGTTTACGTCGGGTCATGGTGCTTATGCTTTATGAAGAGAAAAAATGAATTTGGCGATTATAGCGTATGCAGAAACCAGATCAGAGGGATAAGTATAAGAATGATCAACCAGCGCTGGGTTTTACTTGGGCGAAAGAAAGAGTTCTTGCGTTTGGGTTCGTTAACCGGCCATTGATCGCTCATGAGGGTTTCCTAAAGACGAATGCACTGTGTTTATCATATTACATAACGGTCTGGTCGTGTTAGGATAGGCACCTTATTTTTTCTGATACGTCCTTGTTATTGAGATAAGTTGAATGAGCGAGCAGCAACCCAAAAAAGGCTTTTTTAGTCGCTTCAAGAAGTCCGATAAAAAAGCAGATGAGAACCAATCTAATCCTCAGAATTCGGAAGCTCAAATTGATGCGCCTTCCGCTTCTGTCAGTGCTGATGTGTCATCGCCATCTTCTAATGATTTTCAAGGCACAGCTCAACCAGGCAGTGCTCAACCCGCTGATTTTCAGTCAGGCAATATTTCAATAGGCGATTCTTCGGCAGGCAGTTCTGAACAAACGGCAGTAAATCAACAAGAATCAGCAGCTGTACCTGCGGAAGAAATTCTGGATGAAGGTGCAGATAAAAATCGCTTCCTAAAACGAATGAAGTCTGGTCTGTCTAAAACCCGTAAGGCTATGTCGAGCGGCTTTGGGACCTTGTTACTTGGTCGTCGTGAGATTGATGATGAGCTGTTTGAAGATCTTGAAATGCAGTTGGTGATCTCCGATGTGGGGGTTGAGGCAACTCGTCAGGTGATTGATAACCTGGAGCAAAAAGTAGAACGTCAGGAAATGGCCGATGGTCATGCTTTGGTACGTTCTCTTAAGCAAGAGTTAACCAATATTTTGGAACCTTGTCAGTCTGCACTGGATGTCAATAAGGTTCAGCAAGGTCCATTCGTATTATTAGTTGTGGGTGTTAATGGCGTAGGTAAAACGACCACCATTGGTAAAATGGCCAAGTACTATCAGCAGCAAGGTAAGAGTGTCATGTTATCGGCGGGTGATACCTTCCGTGCCGCAGCTGTTGAACAGCTTCAGGTTTGGGGTGAGCGTAATAATGTGCCTGTGATTGCTCAGCACACAGGTGCAGACAGTGCATCAGTGATCTTTGATGCGGTTGAAGCGGCTAAAGCGCGTGGAACCGATATTATTATTGCTGACACAGCGGGTCGTTTGCATAACAAGAGCAACCTGATGGACGAATTGTCAAAGGTAGTTCGCGTGATGCAGAAATTAGATGCAACAGCTCCTCACGAAGTGATGTTGGTTCTGGATGCTGCTACAGGGCAGAATGCATTAAGTCAGGCCGAGCATTTCCGTAAGGCGGTCGGTGTAACGGGTGTTGCGCTTACCAAGCTGGATGGTACTGCCAAGGGTGGTGTTATCTTTGCCATTGCTAAACAGTTGGGTCTTCCAATTCGTTTTATTGGTGTTGGTGAGCAGATTGATGATTTACGTCCTTTCCGTTCGGAAGATTTTGTAGAAGCCTTATTCGAAGATTTGGAAATCTAGGTCCTTCGCTGAGGCAGAAAATCGGGATGTCTAATAAAGGAATAGATACCTTCCAATGATTCACTTTGAACAGGTCACCAAGCGATACGACAGCGGTCAGGAAGCACTGTCGAATGTCTCGTTTAATATTGATCGCGGTCAGATGGTGTTTTTGACGGGGCATTCGGGGGCAGGTAAAAGTACTTTGCTTAAACTGATGATGCGTATGGAAACGCCTACTGCAGGTCGTGTTCAGGTAGCAGGTCAGGACATAGCCCTGCTTTCCAAAAAAGATATTCCTTTCTATCGCCGCCATATTGGTGTGGTATTCCAAAATCACCAGCTGTTATTTGATCGTTCTGTGTTTGAGAATGTGGCGCTGCCCATGCGTATTAGTGGTCACAGTGATGCTGAGATTGGTAAACGAGTTAGAGCAGCTCTAGATAAGGTCGGTTTGTTGCACAAAGAGCAGGTGAACCCTGTTGCTTTGTCAACGGGTGAACAGCAACGCATTGGTATAGCTCGTGCGGTGGTGAATAAACCTGCTTTATTGCTGGCTGATGAGCCTACTGGTAACCTTGATCCAGAATTGTCTCAGGAAATTATGAATTTATTTAATGATTTTCAACGTGTTGGCGTTACTGTTCTCATTGCTAGCCACGATCATGAATTGATCCAATCTATGCCTTTACCTGTGATGACGCTATCCGCAGGTGAACTGGTCAACTTCAGTTAAGGGTGAGCGACGTGTTTGGTAAGAAAGATAAGTCGTCTGCAAACTCTGGAAGGGCTTCAAGTAAAGTCGCTGGTGCGAGCCGAAGAGAAGGTGCTCGCAAAGGAGCAACCTTTAAAGCGGGTGCTCAACCTCGTTCTTCTGATAATCCTAAAGCAGTTAACTCGACATCTACCGTTGCGAGCCCTAAAGGTCCGACAGGATTAAATAAGTCCGGCGAAGCTAAAGCGAGAAATAAGTCGGGATTGGTCAGAAAGCCGTTTCACTTTCAGTCCAACTACCTTCGATATCATCAAGATTGCGCCAAAGCCAGTTTGTCCCGTTTGGATAATGCTCGATTGGCATCGGGCATGACAGCTGCGTTGGTGGCTGTTTCTCTGACATTACCCATGTTATTGCTATTGGTTATTTCAAATTTGCAGCAGCTGTCTTCGGGTTGGCAGGATCAATTATCCGTCTCTGTGTATATGAATACCGGGGTGAAGCCTGAGAAGGTTGTAGAGATTAATCAGGAAATTGCCGGGTTAAGCGGCGTTGAAAAGTCTCGCCTTATTACTCCTGAACAAGGTTTGGAAGAGTTTAAATCTTTGGCAGGTGCAGAGCTGTTAGCGGTGTTTGATGAAAACCCATTGCCTGCTGTTATTGAATTTATTCCTTCGGTGGATTCCTCTCAGGAAGATTATCAATTTCAGTTGGCTGAATTGGTACGAGAAGTTGAGTCGCTGGATGGTGTGGATGAAGTGGTCTTTGATATGGTGTGGGTTCAGCGCCTATTGAATTACGTGGGCTTTGCTGAGCGTTTTGCGATTTTGATCGGAGTATTACTGGCTTTGGCTGCGGTATTAGCGATCAGCAATACCATTCGGTTGGAGATTGAGAATCGCCGTCAGGAGATTATTGTGATTAAGCTGGTTGGTGGAACAGACAGTTTCATTAGGCTGCCTTTTCTCTATAGTGGCTTCTGGTATGGTGTTTTGGGTGCAACGATAGCGACCGTTACTTTATGGTTGATCGGGCTATGGTTGTCGCCGTTTATTGGGCGTCTTTTGTCTTTATATTCATCTGATCTTTCTATTGATTATCTTGGTCTGATGGATGTTTTCTGGTTGTATTTCTGTTCAATTGCACTGGCGGTTGCAGGTGCATGGTTGGCTGTTTATCGCCATCTTGATGAAATAGAGCCTGAATAGTCGGAAGTGCGCTTGAATCCAATCCTAAAATGATTATATTGGAGGACGGTTGGCGAAAAGAATGATGGATTATTCATTTTGGAACTTTTCAAACTAAAGATCGTCCAATTGTAAGATTAAAGCTAAAACAGGATTATTATGAGTAAGCAGTTACTAGCCGTAGATATGACAACCCCTGGTGCAAACCTGGAAGCTTATATTTCGTCGGTGAGCACAATTCCGGTTCTTACAGTAGAGGAAGAGCGTGCTCTAGCTGAACGTTTGCACTATGAAAATGATCTTGAAGCTGCACGTCAGCTGGTTATGTCACACCTTCGTTTCGTAGTGCATATTGCGAAGAGCTATTCAGGTTATGGTTTGGCTCAGGGTGATTTGATTCAGGAAGGTAACGTAGGATTGATGAAAGCGGTTAAGCGTTTTGATCCTACTGTTGGTGTTCGTTTGGTATCGTTTGCTGTTCACTGGATCAAAGCTGAAATTCATGAATTTATTTTGAAGAACTGGCGGATCGTTAAGATTGCGACCACAAAGGCGCAGCGTAAGATGTTCTTCAACTTGAGAAGTGCTAAGAAAACCTTGTCTTGGTTTACCAATGATGAAGTGCATAACGTAGCAAAAGATTTAGGTGTAGAGCCAAAAGTTGTACGTGAAATGGAAGGTCGTCTGTCTTCTGTGGATACTTCTTTTGATGCTCCAGTCGATGCCGATGATGAATCTGCACCGAACGCTCCGGTTTTCTATCTTGAAGATAAGAGCGCTGATCCTGCAAGTTTGTTGGAACAGTCTAACTGGACGCAAACTTCTAACTCTCGCTTGCATAATGCATTGGCAGATTTGGATGAGCGCAGTCAGGATATTTTGATGCAGCGTTGGTTGCATGAAGAAAAAGCGACGTTGCATGATCTGGCTGACAAATATGGTGTTTCAGCTGAGCGTATTCGACAGCTTGAAAAGAATGCTATGAAGAAGCTAAAAACAGCGATGGAAGATGAAGTTGCCTAGCCTGTTGCGATAGATGCAAAAAAGCCGCTCTTTTGGAGACTGTGTGAAAACAGTTTCCAAGGGCTTCCATAAAAAACGCATCAATCTCCATGCGTTTTTTTGTACCGAGCTTTCATTCTTATTAGTTCAGCTCTGCCAATAACCTTTTAACACCGACTACATTGATCATTCTAATCAAGTTATAACTGACTACCCCTAAACTGTATTCACTGGCCGCAGAA
>Ga0255776_10000496_pt1 | contig 45350 bp, 42 predicted proteins | sample 071ome_19_FD_179974 | JGI IMG/M metagenome (GOLD analysis project Ga0255776, IMG submission 179974) | Coastal salt marsh microbial communities from the Groves Creek Marsh, Skidaway Island, Georgia - 071413AT metaG (version 2) | ecosystem: Environmental > Aquatic > Marine > Intertidal zone >... | reverse complement strand
GCGGGCGCGCCGATAAACATGCCCCCCATCACGTTGAGGCCCTCACCGCTTTGCAGATGTGCCTCGTACCAGGAGACGGGGCCGGTCAGGGGCTGGTGAGAATTAATCATCAGCAGGGTTGATCCGCCCGGTGTGCGAGAGGGGCCGACGGCAGTAGCGTTAGAGCCCAGCGTGATGGCGGTATTGGGAAGCTTGGGTGCCTCACTGATTTCGAACTGTCGCGTCTCGGCCCTGAGATCCGTAATCGATCGCTCAAAGCCGTAAAAGAGGAGGTGCCTGAACATATGCGCGGCGATCACGTCCTGGGGTGTGACGGGAAGCACATCAAGACTCACGCGTTCGGGGTGCAATGCTGCAAAATGGTTAAAACCGTCGGCAAATGCTTCGAGATAGCGGTGTGTCTCGGGCTTTAATTGTGATTCATAGTCGCGTGCGATGACGTCCCAAATTTTGAGCCATTGCACGAGATAGTCTGTCGCTGCGGCGTCCCTGCCAAAAATCCGTGCTGCCTGACCGCGATAGTAGGGCAGTGTTTCCTCCAGAATTTCCCAGCCGTCCTCGGCTTGGGCGTATGCCAGGCCAAAGGCCATGTCTGCGTCGGTGGCGCCAAATATGTGTGGCACACCCAGTGCATCACGCTCAATCGTCGCTTCGAAGGCCGTTGCTGTTTGGGGCCACGCCAGGCTGGCGACGAGCATAAACAGTAGTGCAGACAGCTGAGGCGACCGGCCTAGAGTGATACGTCGACGACGTTGCATATTAAGCACCCCCTTTATATATTTAAATAATCTAACCATATAACCAAAAAGTGATAAAGTGGTGACTGTGATTGAGAACAGCGCTTTAGCGGGCAACGGCTTGACCATATTCACATGGGGCGCGGGTACCGATACAAAACCATTAATAATGAGGGGATCAGCATGAGACATAGCAAGAAGACTGCTTGGGTAGGGGCTACCTTATATACGGTACTGGCAGCCGATGGTTTTGCCACGAATGGTTATTTCACCCACGGTGTGGGTACCCATAACAAGGCGATGGCAGGTGCGGGTGATGCCTCGCCTACCATGGCGATTGACGCCGCCAACAATCCCGCGTCGGGCGTACTGATTGATCAGCAGTGGAACCTGGGGCTGGGTATCTTTTCGCCGAATCGCGAATATACCCTCAGTGGCAGTCAATATATGGGGCAGGGCGGATCCTTCACGTTGCAATCCTCGGCTTCACAAGTCGCAGGCACGGTCGAGAGCGACAACAATTTCTTCCCCATTCCCTACATTTCCTACAACTGGCGCATCGACGATGAATCGGCATTGACCTTTTCTTTTTATGGTCGGGGCGGCATGAACACCGAATACAACGGTGCCGCAGCGACATTCGACCCCGACGGCCCGGGCCCCGCACCCGTCATGACCCTCGACGGGACGTACGGTTTCGGCAAGGCCGGTGTCGACTTGATGCAGGCGTTTTTAGACATCTCCTATAGCAGACAGTTTGGCAATCTCTCTCTGGGTTTCGCCCCGGTCATTGCCTACCAAATGTTCGAGGCTGACGGGGTGGGTACCTTCGCGCCTTACACCAAAACCTACGCGAACAGCTACATGACCACCGGCATGCCCCAGATGCCGCAGAATCTAAGCAACAATGGTTCGGATTCAAGCGCGGGCATCGGCTTTAAATTGGGGGGCGTGTGGGCCGCCTCTGATCAGGTTTCACTATCACTCGCTTACCAGTCAAAAATCTCAATGGGGGAGTTTGACGATTACAGTGACTTGTTCGCGGAGGCCGGTAGTTTCGATATCCCCGCATCTGCCAGGGCGGGGATTAGCTTCCGTCCCAAGCCCAACCTCGGCTATCACATTGATGTTGAGCACATCTTCTTCAGTGATGTTGACTCTGTGGGCAATCCGCTCGCCAATGTCATGGGCTGCCCTACTGCAGGGATGGGGGGGATGAACGTCGAGAATTGCCTCGGCGGTAATGAGGGCTTCGGGTTTGGTTGGGACGATATGACGGTCATTCAGCTGGGCGTTGATTGGTCACCGAGCGGATCACCCCATACCACTTGGCGTTTTGGCTACAGCTACGGCGAGCAACCCATACAGCCAGCTGATGCGACGATTAACATCCTCGCCCCGGCGGTGATGGAGCATCACTTCACTGCTGGCTACGCTTTTGAGCGGGATAATGGCAACGAGTTTTCGATTTCTGTCATGTATGCGCCCGAGAACAGCGTCACGGGTGCTAACTTTTTCGACCCCAGTCAACAAATCGAATTGACCATGGACCAGTTTGAGGTGGAGGTTTCCTACCGCTTTTAAACCGGCCAGTAGCGGCATTTGAATCGGGGTGGATACATTCCACCCCATCGCTAACCCCCGCTAGAGCGACGCCACGTAGGCAGCGATGTTATCGATATCTGTATCGCTCATCGGTTTGGCCACGGGATACATCATCGCTGATTGCGCGCCGCGTTCCTGTCCCGCTCGGTAGGCAGTCAGTTTGGCGACGATATCGGTAGTGGCTTGCCCCGCCAGCGTCGGGCCAATGCCGCCCTCGCCACGCCCACCGTGGCAGGCAATACACTGACCAAAATACTTTTCGCCAAGTGCCTCGGGTGATGCCGCGGCCAATGCCGCCTGTTTCACCTGCTCCATCTCGGCAATGCCACCTTCATGATCGGCCTTCCACGCTTCATAGCATTCACCCACGCATTGGTTACGATTGCCCGTCCAGTCGGCGTCGTTGCTGTGCATCCCTACCCAAATGACGCCCGAGACGAGTACGACAAAGGCGGTGATAAGTGAGGTGGTGTTCATGCGTTGTGTCCTTTCGATATATCAAGATGTAGCGAGATGTCACGAGTTGCAGCGGGTTGCCCTCGCAGAAAGCGGCGAATGATAAGGCTTCTGGAAGCAAGTTGACACCTTCACTTGGGGCTCTTTTTGCGCTGGCTACAGAGCGCAAAGGTTGCAGATTTCAGGCGCTCGTTTTAAGCCCGGATTTTGGGTGCAGAGACGACATATTGAAACCTGCCGCAATGCAGCAGCGCGCGACGCGTCGAGTCCCGTGACCGCATTGAGAGGGCGCCTGTCTGGCATAATGCGCGGGCAAAGACCTATCGGGTCGTTTCTATCGGGAGTGCGCCATGTCAGAACCCTACCGCGGAACCATCAAAGTCCGTTTCGCTGATACGGATGCCAACGGGCATGCTTTTTTTGCCAATTATCTGGTCTTTGCAGACGAAGTGTTGGGCGAGTACTGGTGGGAACTGGGACTGAATATCTCAGACGTGGCGGGTCAGGATTTTCTGACTTTTACCGTAAACGCCAACATTGATTTTCTGGGCGAGAGTCTCGCGGGTGACACACTCGAGGTCGAGGTCAAAGCAGAACGGCTCGGCAATTCGAGCGTGCTGATGGGGTTCAGTCTCCGCAACCTGCGAACCGGGGAGCCCGCCGCGCGGGGCAGTTTTACCTACGTGTTTGTCGACAAACAAACGAGAAAAAGTTGTCCGATGCCCGCCCACTTCAGGGCGGCGCTGATCGAGCGTCACCCGGAACTGGCGTAAGCCGACATTCTGCTCAGCGAATGAGTTGGATCTGTCTTTCGGATCCACCACACTTATCGCATGAACTTACCGAAAAAAGCGCTATGACGGCTCGCGAAAAGAATACCCACCAGGGCAAGGGCCTGGTGCTGGTACTGCAGGATCTGTCCGCGGCTGCACCCGGTGAGCTGCGGTCCAAATCCAGTGAGGAGGCGGCCGAGGACTACTGCTGGTCGGCGTTGGTGCTCTCCGCGGCATTCGGATTTCGTGTCACTCCCGGGCAACGCTATTTTCTGTATTTGGTCAATCAGTCTTGGCAAATGTCGCTTCTGTCGCCCGAGGAATGGGGGCGTCGATTACCAGGGGATTATGTGGGGCATTGCCAGCTGCGCCATGACATGACCTGGGGGCTTACTTTCGACGAGGCGGTGAGCGAAGGGTCTTTGGTGCATTCGGCGCTACTGCAATACCTCGAAGGTATCCGCGAACAGTTGCTGCAATCGGGTAGCTGGGAAGCGCTGCTTCGCAAGGGCGAGAGACACCTGCCCTACCAGCAACGTGTGCTGACCACCGCGCTCGCCTCATCCTTGCGGCAGTCGCTGGCCTTGAGCGGTCACGCGGGAGTGCCGCCGGGCGTCCCAGCATTGGGTAACGCCCTCTCAATGCCCGGGTAAGTATCTGATGGAGGCGCAGAGGCCTCATTGCGTGTCAGCGAACAACTCCCTGCCCACCAGCATGCGTCTAATCTCTGAAGTGCCGGCCCCGATCTCATAGAGTTTGGCGTCGCGCAGCAAGCGCCCGGTGGGGTAGTCGTTGATGTAGCCATTGCCGCCCAAGAGCTGAATGGCGTCCAGTGCAGACTGAGTCGCGGCCTCGGCGGTATAGAGAATGACCGCCGCCGCGTCCTTGCGACTCTGCTCACCGCGATCAAGCGCTGCGCAGACGGCATAGAGGTAGGCGCGGCTGGCGGAGCAGCGGGCGTACATGTCTGCGAGTTTGCCCTGAATCAGCTGAAACTCACCAATGGCTTGACCGAACTGCTCACGCTCATGGACATAGGGCAGTACGACATCTAAACAGGCCTGCAATATGCCAACGGGGCCGGCAGATAGCACGGCTCTTTCGTAATCGAGTCCCGACATCAGAACCCTCACGCCCGCGCCTTCCTGCCCTAATATTGCTGCCGCCGGGACGCGACAGTCCTCGAACACCAACTCGCAGGTGTTGGAGCCTCGCATGCCGAGTTTGTCGAGCTTCGGAGCGCGTGAAAAACCAGGGGTGTCGCGCTCGATGATAAACGCGGTAATGCCCTTGGAACCCGCCTCGGGATCGGTCTTGGCGTAGATCACATACACATCGGCATCGGGGCCATTGGTGATCCACATTTTGTTGCCGTTCAGGACAAAATCGTCGCCTTGTCGTTCAGCCCTGAGGCGCATGCTCACCACGTCGGACCCCGCGCCAGGTTCGGACATGGCCAGGGCGCCAATGTGCTCTCCACTACACAGTCTGGGTAAATACTGACTGCGTTGGGCTTCCGAGCCGTTGAGTTTGATTTGATTCAGACACAGATTGGAATGGGCGCCGTAGGAGAGACCTACCGACGCGCTAGCCCGGGAGATTTCTTCCATAGCGATAGCGTGGGCAAGGTACCCCATGGCGCTACCGCCATATTGCTCGGGGATGGTAATGCCCAGCAGCCCAAGATCCCCCATCTTGCGCCAAAGATCAGCCGGGAACTGATTGTCCTGATCGATACTCGCGGCTCTGGGCGCAATTTCGCGGGTGGCAAATTGGTGGACGGTATCCCGAAGCAAACCCAATTCTTCGCTGTGGCCGTACTGTAAAGTCGGGTAGGGCGTGCTCATAGAAAGGGTCTCGCGGACGTTAGCAGGTGCGCGATTGTCTCATTCAGCGACGACGCAACACAAACACTGGGGTCTTTAACAAGGGGATATCTGCTCAAGGGGGTCGGCCGGTGCGGCAATGGTTGAAATTTGGTCATTCAATGACGGCGATCAGTTTTTTGGGATCGGTCATTGTCCTATGGGTGATGGTTGCGCAATTACCCCGTCCAGAGGAAGCGTTGGAGGTCTATGTCGCCCAAAGGCAGTTGATGGCGCATATTGCTTCTATGGTACTGATGCCCTCGCTCTTGATCAGCTTGCTCTTTGGTATGGCATCGATGGCCGCGGTGTCAGGGTTTCACAGCGCCCCTTGGGCGTGGGCAAAACTGGTCACTACCGTATTGATGCTCGAGGGCAGCCTGCTGGGTATTCAAAGTCCTATCAAGCGCGAGGCGGTGCTTGCTGAAAAGGCTCTGTTGGATCCCGCGCACATTGCCGGTTTGGCGCAAAACCTCTCGTCAGAGCAAATGTCGCTGGTGCTGATCGGCGTTGTGGCGATGGCTAACGTGGCGCTAGGCGTGTGGCGGCCCAGGTTCCGTGCGAAGACTACAGCATCGACCTGAACATCAGCGCCAGTCTTTTGCCCCGACTCAGATTTTCCAAAAATTCCTGCGGCTGGGCGTCGCGTGACAGAAAGTCAGAAAAACCGCTGAGGGATTCGATATCCACGCCGTCGAGGTTTAAAAAGCCCATTTGCCAGTCAGCGAATTCCCGTGTGCTGGTATCGCCCTTAAACAGTACTCGAACTGAGTCATGCCTTGGGTCCCCCTTGATGCCGTTAAAGGTAGACATTACCTCTGACTCGGCACCCTCGAGCACCTGATAGAAAGAGCCCTCGCGATAAAGAAGCAGGCCCGTCACGCTTCGTTTTCCGTTGGCTTCACGGGCTTCGGTGAGCAGTGTAATGAGCGCCTCGGGTGAAAATTGCTGGGTTTCGGTGCTGACATAACCCAGATGAAACAGGGCGCTGGGGTCGCTTTCTGGGTGAGGCGCGCTGGCCGCTGAGGAGTGAGACTTTGACATGGTGGCGTTTCCCGCGGGTGGGGCCGACTGGCTCAGCGTGATTCTGATTTGCCAGATTGCTTGCTACCTGTAGAATAGTCAAATAAAATTGACATTTAATAGGTAAAAAAACTGGACACATTGCGTGGGGAGCCTGATTCTTAGGATACGGCAGCGCGGTGTTGGCCATTGGGGGGAAACTATGAATCAAGCCGTTACTGACGATGCGACGGTGAATCTCACCACCCAGCAGGCCCTAGAGAGCCGGGCCCTTGCTCCTCGTTTTTATTGCACTGACTACGCTGCTATGGAGCACATTGATATCTCACCGGTGCGTGCCGAGTGGGATCTCATGATGCGAGACTTTGAACTCGACAAGAACCGCGGCCACTTCAAGCAGAACTACGACTATGATCCAGAGATCCTCGAGGCAGATCCCGAGCTGAAGGAAGAGTTTCTCGACCTGCTCGTGTCGTCGATCACGGCGGAGTATTCGGGCTGCGTGCTTTATCAGGAAATCGAGAAGCACGTGAGTAACCCGGACGTAAAGGCCTTGATGCGCTACATGGCGCGCGATGAGTCGCGCCACGCCGGGTTCATCAACAAGGCCCTGAACAAACTGGGCGTGGCCGTCGACCTCGGTGTGCTCAAGCGTGAAAAGGAATACACCTTTTTTAAGCCCAAATACATCTACTACGCAACGTACCTCTCGGAGAAGATCGGCTACGCGCGCTACATTACAATTTTTCGCCATCTCGAGCGTCATCCCGAGAAGCGATTTCATCCCATATTTAAATGGTTTCTAGAGTGGTGTAACGATGAGTTCGCGCACGGGGAGGCGTTCGCCCTGATCATGCGATCTGATCCCAAATTGCTGTCCGGATTCAACAAACTATGGATTCGATTTTTCCTGCTCGCGGTGTACTCCACCATGTACGTGCGCGATCACTCACGCCCCAAGCTCTACGAGGCCTTTGGCATGGACGTGACGGAGTTCGACTACACGGTGTTCGACATCACCACAGAGATCTCGCGGCAGGTGTTTCCACTTACGCTGAATACTGACGACCCACGCTTTCGCGCGGGCCTCGAGCGCATGCGCCGTTTGCAACTAGCGCGCGACGCGCTCGAGGGGCAGCGTGGACCCATTGCCAGCTTGAGACGCTTGGGATTAATGGCTGCTTCCGGTTGGACTTTCGCACGACTCTTTGTCTTGCCAACACAGGCCAACCTCATCCCCGATCAAGTTCGGATGCAACCCGCCTGGTAGCTTTCATTATCTAACCTGCCACTGACCCGCTCGCAAATACCGATCGGGGCAAAGCATGGCGCACATGTTCCGCGCTGGGAGGGGTATTCCCGATCGGGACACTCTGCTACCTTGCAACCGCGATCGTATGTTAAGAGGAGCTGCTATGGCTGTTATTGAGGTATCAGTAGAAGCCGGCGTCGCGCTGGTAACACTGAATCGGCCCGACGCCAACAACGCGCTCAACCGAGAGCTGTCTGAGGCTATTATCGAGACGTTTTCGGCCCTGGCGGGAAATGATGCTGTCAGGGCGATTGTCCTGACGGGCGCAGGCCGATGTTTCTGTGCCGGCGTCGATCTCAAGGCGCTGGAGGGGGATTCAGCACTCCTGTCTTCGGGGCTCGGCTTGGGTCCTGAATCGCCGATTGTGGTGGCGCTGGAGCAATGCCCGCAACCCATCATTGGCGCTGTTAACGGCGCCGCTGTTACAGGCGGCTTTGAGCTGGCGCTGGCGTGCGATTACTTGTTTGCCAGTGAGCATGCTCGGTTTGCGGATACCCATGCCCGGGTCGGGCTTTTGCCAGGTTGGGGTTTGTCCCAAAAATTGTCGCGCATTATCGGCATCAATCGAGCTCGTGAGATGAGTCTCACGGGTAACTTTATCGATGCCAATCGTGCTGAAGCCTGGGGATTGGTGAACCGGGTGTGTGAGGCAGACGCGCTGGTCTCCGAGGCACTGGCTAGCGCGGCCCAGATCGCCGACAGTGACCCCGATGCTGTTGTGGCCCTCAAATCCTTGATGAATGACGGAAGCAAGGAAGCATTGGGGACTTCGCTACAGATGGAAGGTGAGCGCGCAAATGCCTTTGCCAAATCGGTAGATTACAGCCAAATGTCCGCGCGGCTGGCCGCGTTGCGACAGCGTGCGGGGAAACAGTAGTTTCCTGAGGCGTCTGCGCCGGGGCGCTCGGGGAGTCGCGTCCGCCCGATGCGCCAGAGCCTGGTGCTTTGGGTGTCTTGCCAAATCTGAGCTGCTCGCCAGGCGGGTCGGGAGCTGAAACACTGTGCTTAAGGATTTTGCGCTGACAGATCGCGACATCGAGCGGGCCCTCGATGCGCTGGCCAAATCTCATGCTCCTGTCGCTGCGGCGCTTCGGCAGGTCGGTTACCCGGCCTCGCGGCGGCGCGAACACTCCTTTGATTCCCTTGCACGAATCGTGATGGGCCAGCAGTTATCAACCAAGGCTGCAGCAACTATTGCCGGGAGGGTCGATGCGGTCTGCGGTGGCGAGGTGACGCCAGACAGCCTGATGGCCGCCCCCACAGAGGCGCTGCGGGGCGCCGGGCTGTCTCATCAGAAAATCAGCTATCTCCAATCATTGGCCGAGGCAGTGCTCTCGGGTGCCTTGTGTCTGGACACACTGACGCAATGCGCCGATGAGGAGGTCGAAGCCGCGATCACCGCGGTCCGCGGCTTCGGTCGTTGGTCGGCCCATATGTATATGATGTTTGCGCTTGGGCGGCCAGATATTTGGCCGAGTGGGGATCTTGCTGTGCGTGTGGGGTTCGGCCGCATCATGGGCTGGAAAGATCGGCCCACCGAGCAGCAGGTGATGGCGGAGGGCGAAGCCTTTGCCCCCTACAGAAGCGCCTTGGCGTTATTGTGCTGGCACTATTACAGCGAGGCGCCACTGTGAGTTTTAGTGCCTGGGACACACAGTGTATGACGCTGGCCCTCGAGGAGGCGCGACGGGCAGCGGATCGCGGTGAGGTCCCGGTGGGTGCCGTGCTGACCAGAGGCGAGTCTATCCTCGCACATGGTGGTAATGCGCAGATTGAGTTGAGCGACCCGTCAGCCCACGCAGAAATCCGGGTGCTTCGCGAAGCCGGTGTCCGAGACGGCAATTATCGACTTCCGGGAACGACCCTTTATGTCAGCCTCGAACCGTGCGCGATGTGTTGCGGCGCGCTGGTTCATGCCCGTGTTGCCGAGGTGATCTTTGCCGCGAGGGAGCCCAAGGCAGGTGCCGTCATCAGTGCATCCGCAGTGTTGGATAACCCTGCGTTGAACCACCATGTGCAGTGGCGAGCCGGTTTGCTTGAGACCGAGAGTAGCCACTTGTTGCAAGATTTTTTTAGGGAACGGCGCAACCCGCGGGGTGAATCGAACTGAAGTGTGGCCACGGGCCATGATGGCGACCGGTACGAGTTGAATGTCCCGAGCCGGGCCGGACAACACCGTTGAGATGACGTCTTGCTCTTGCGATCAGAGGACGGGTAACGGCTTTCCTCGCAAGTGCGCGGGCAATAGCGTCTCTACCTGAAGGGGCGGAGACAAGCGCGAGGTCGGCAGACTCTCAAGCGCGAGCATGCCCTCGTAATGTCGAATGTTGTCCACGTAGGTGACCGCCTGATTGCCTTCGGCAAAGCCAAAGCGCGTCATAGGAAATATGTCGGGATTTTGCAGGTCGGGCAGGTGAGCGCGTACGTCGGGCCAGAGGTGAGGATCTTTGCCCGCGCGCTCGGTCAGTACTCTGGCGTCCTCGAGGTGCCCCATGCCAATTGTGTAAGCTGCCAGTGCCATAGAGGAGCGGTCGGGTTCTTCAATATCTGCGGGCAAACGCCTGAGGAGGTCCTTAAAAAAACGGGCCCCACCGCGCAGGCTCTCGCCCGCATCAGTGCGATCGTCTATGCCCAGTTCATCGGCCGTGACCTGAGTCAACATCATCAGCCCCCTGACGCCGGTATGGGATCGGGCCTCAGGGTTCCAATGGGACTCTTGATAGGCCATCGCTGCCAATAATCGCCAGTCCATCTGATACTCCTGCGCGACCTGCTCAATCAACACCTGCCATTGCGGCAGTTCACTGCGCATTTTGCGCTGAAACGTCAGTGACCCAAGCCGGGATGCATGTTCGAACTGGCCAAAATGCAGGCGCTCCAGCTGCGCTATGTCGCCCGACTGCTGAGCGGTTTCAAGGAAGCGATTGATTGTTTGGAGGGCGTCATCTGTGCCATCTGCTCTGGGCAGATACCAGACCACAGGTGTGGTATCACCGAGTTCAAGCGCGGCGACGAGCCTGGGGAAGAGTCGTTGTTGGATATCAAATTCTATCGAGTCGACAACGGCCAGCTCCGCCTTTTCTTCGCTCACGAGCTGCATTACCTCCAGCGAATCTGCAGCGTGAACCTCGCGCCAAGACAGATTTGGCAGGGATGCCTTTAGGCCCTGAAGCACCTCCGAGTGGACGCTCCCAGCGACCACAACCAAGTCGCGGTTGACCAATTCAGGAAGGCTCCGGGGTCGCTGTCCGCCGGACTTATAGACGACCAGCGCCTGCTGGTGAAGATAGGGAATGGACGCAGAGAAACGCGCGTCGCGGCCGGGACTTTGGCTCAGTCCGGCAACCGCGATGTGGCCGTCGCCGTTTTCCAACATAGAGAACAATTCGGGCAGGCTGAAGGCGACCTTGATGTGCAGCTTCATATTTTGCTGCAGAGCAAATTGTCGCACCAGCGCGTAATCGAAACCCGACGCGCGGTCTCCGTCAAAGTAGTATGTGGTGGGCGTGTTTCGCGTCAGCACGACTAACTCGCGCGCCTCTGCCAGAGGGGGTAGTTCTCCGCCGTCAAGGCACCCCTGACAGAGCATGATCAAGCAAATGAAGCAGACGCGTCCCATGCGCCGATTGTAGAGCCTCGCCCGTCGAGAGGACAGATCATGCGCTGGTGTACCTGCATGAGACTGGGATGGCGAGGTATAATCTCTCCGCTGTCTCGCTCGGGAATATCGAATGCTTGTCCTGCCCGGTTCTTCAGCCTTGTCTGAAGCCCGCTTTCACTTATTGGCGACTCAAATCCACCAGTTGGGCATGGGGTACCGCTTGCGCGAGGTGGCGCACGCCTATGCCGTGGAGCTGTCTCCTGACCAGGGTGTAGATGAGGTGCGGTTGGCGGCGCTTTTGCATCCCGGTACCGCAGAACCCGTCGATGCTGCCGTGCTGGATCGTTCGGGCCAGCGCGTGGTAAGCCCCCGCTTTGGCACCATTTCGCCTTGGTCCAGCAAGGCGACTGACATTGCTCGTAACTGTGGTTTTACAACCGTAAAGCGCATTGAACGCGTCACGGTATTTGGTATCGATGGCCTGACTGGTAATCCAGAGAACCGACAACTCGATGCCCTGATTCACGACAGGATGGTAGAAACCGTTGTGGGTTCGGTGGACGATCTGGCGCCACTTTTCGCGCGATCCTCCGCGCAATCCTATGGCGAGGTTGATGTGCTGGGTGGCGGAAAAGCGGCGCTCGCAGCGGCAAATCTCTCGCTTGGACTGGCTCTTGCCGAGGATGAGATCGATTACCTGACAGAGGCGTTTAGCGGGCTTGGCCGCAATCCCCGTGACATCGAGTTGATGATGTTCGCGCAGGCCAATTCGGAACATTGTCGACACAAAATATTCAATGCCAGCTGGGATATCGATGGCACACCGGCGGCCCACTCGCTGTTTGGCATGATCCGCCATACCCACGCGGTGGGCGGCGATAATGTGCTCTCCGCATACTCCGATAACGCAGCGGTTGTCTCAGGGCATCATGCCGGCCGCTTTTACCCGGATAAGAGCGACGGCGTCTGGCGCTATCATCAGGAGCCCGTGCATCTGTTGATGAAGGTCGAGACCCATAACCATCCGACGGCAATATCCCCTTTTTCCGGTGCGGGTACCGGCGCCGGGGGTGAAATTCGAGACGAGGGCGCAGTCGGTCGTGGGTCTCGGCCCAAGGCCGGTTTGGCTGGCTTTTCCGTCTCTCATCTGGAAATTCCAGATCTACCGCGACCGTGGGAGATTGGCTACGGAAAACCGCAGCGGATCGTGTCCCCTTTACAGATTATGACCGAGGGCCCGATTGGTGCTGCGGCCTTTAATAACGAATTTGGCCGCCCCAATCTGGCGGGCTATTTCCGCACGTTTGAAGCAGCTACCGACGCCGGCGTTAGGGGTTACCACAAACCCATCATGATCGCCGGCGGTTTCGGCAATATCCGCGAAGGCCACGTTGAGAAAGGCGACTATTCGGCAGGCGCCAAGCTGGTGGTGCTCGGGGGCCCCGCTATGTTGATTGGACTGGGCGGCGGCGCTGCCTCTTCGATGGCCAGTGGCGATAGCGCCGAAGACCTAGATTTTGCCTCTGTGCAACGACAGAACCCGGAGATCCAAAGGCGGTGTCAGGAAGTGATCGATACCTGCTGGGGATTGGGCGATGACAACCCGATTGCCTTCATACACGACGTCGGCGCGGGCGGCCTGAGTAATGCCCTGCCAGAGCTGGTCAAGGATGGTGGTCGCGGTGGTCAGTTTGAGTTGCGAGAGATACCGAACGACGAACCCGGCATGTCGCCGCTGGAAATTTGGTGCAATGAATCTCAGGAGCGCTATGTATTGGCAGTTGAGCCCGATCAGCTTGCCGTTTTCGAAGAGATCTGCGCCCGGGAACGCTGCCCCTATGCGGTAGTGGGAGAGGCCACCGAGGCGAAGCACCTCACAGTGAGCGATCGACAGTTCGGCAATGACCCCGTGGATTTGCCCATGTCTGTGCTGTTTGGCAAACCCCCAAAAATGCACCGGCAGACGACACGAGCGCCGGGAGTCGCCGATAGTTTCGATGCAGCAAAGGTAGCGATTGCAGAATCCTTGCACCGGGTCCTGACCTTTCCTGCGGTGGCGTCGAAGAGCTTTTTAATCACCATCGGTGATCGCAGTGTGACGGGAATGGTGGCGCGAGATCAAATGGTAGGCCCCTGGCAGGTGCCCGTTGCGGACTGTGCTGTCACCACAGTGTCTCTTGATTCTCATCTTGGCGAGGCCATGTCGATGGGTGAGAGAACCCCGGTAGCGCTCATCAATGGACCGGCTGCGGGTCGCCTTGCGGTTGCCGAGGCCATTACCAATATTGTGGCGGCACCAATCACCTCGCTGTCTGACATCAAACTCAGCGCAAACTGGATGTGCGCCGCGGGTTTCGCTGGGGACGATGCCGTGCTCTACGACACCGTGGAAGCGGTTGCCATGACGTTCTGTCCTGCCCTGGGAATGACCATTCCGGTCGGTAAGGATTCCATGTCGATGCGCACCGTCTGGGACGAGGCCGATGAACAGCGATCCGTGACGGCGCCTGTTTCACTCATCGTGTCTGCTTTTGCGCCCTGCGGTGACGTGCGAGAAGTACTAACCCCCACGCTCGTGCCTCGCGAAGATACCGCACTGTTGCTCATTGACTTGGGTCGTGGGCAGGATCGGGTCGGTGGCTCGGTGTTGGCACAGGTCTGGAACGCCTTGGGAAGTGTCACCCCGGATGTGGCGCCTGAAGACCTGCAAGCCTTCTTTGCCTTCCTCAATGAATCAAAAAAAGAGGGCTACATACTGGCGTATCACGATCGTTCCGATGGGGGCTTGTTGGTGACCCTGTTGGAGATGGCATTTGCCGGTCACTGTGGGCTGGATGTCGAGATCGATGTTGAACAATCTCAGGCCGCTGCGCGGCTCTTTTGTGAAGAGGTAGGGGCGGTCATTCAGGTTGAGCAGCAACGGGTGCCCGAGATCATGGCGCTGGCTGAGCGTTTTGGACTGCTAGGCATGGTAACCGCCGTTGGCCGACCGCGACTGGATGAACGCGTTGTCGTGAATACCCGCCAGTTTGAATTGATCGACAGTCGTCGCGCCGCTTTGCAGCGCTTGTGGAGCGAAACCAGCTATGCCATTGCGCGACAACGGGATAATGCGGCGTGTGCCGATGCTGAATTTGAGGCGATACAGGAATCCAGTCCGGGGTTGTCCGCGTCACTCACCTATGACTGCGACGAAGATGTTGCTGCGCCAATGATCGCAACCGGTGTCCGGCCTACCGTGGCGATTTTGAGAGAGCAGGGTGTCAACGGGCAGTTGGAAATGGCCGCTGCCTTTGACCGGGCAGGGTTTACTTGTATTGATGTTCACATGAGCGACTTGATGTCGGGACGCCATCATCTGGCGGCCTTTCATGGCGTGGTCGCCTGCGGGGGCTTCTCTTACGGCGACGTACTCGGCGCCGGTGAGGGCTGGGCAAAGACAATCTTGTTCAATGACGGCTTACGGGCTGATTTTCAGGCGTTCTTCGAGCGTACCGATACGTTTTCTCTCGGGGTATGTAATGGTTGTCAGATGCTGTCAGCCCTGCAATCTATAATTCCCGGCACTGATCACTGGCCGCGGTTTGCACGCAATCAGTCAGAGCAGTACGAGGCGCGCTTGGCACTGGTGCGCGTTGAGCCCTCTCCGTCCGTGCTGTTGAAGGACATGGCAGGATCGCACTTGCCGATTGTTGTGGCTCATGGCGAAGGGCGCGCGCGTTTCGCTTCAGCAGAGACCCAAGCAGGGCTGGAGGCGGAGCACCAAGTGGCCCTGCGATTTATTGATCACGACTTGAATACGACTGAGGTCTATCCGCACAACCCTAATGGGTCAGCGGCGGGCATTACCGGCGTGTGTAATACAGACGGGCGGGTGACGATCATGATGCCCCATCCCGAGCGTGTTTTTCGCGCGGCGCAGATGTCCTGGCGTCCACCACAATGGCGGACTGACTCGGGCTGGATGCGTCTATTTCGTAATGCCCGAACCTGGCTTGGGTAAGATGACGTGGCACTTGTGATCGCGACTCGTTACACTCCGCGCCTATTTTTATTTCCCATTACTCTCCGCGAGTCGCATAAATGAGCGAAGGATGAATCGTTACCCACTCTGGAAAAATGTTCTTATTTTGCTGGTGGTGGCTGCCGGGTTCTACTACGCGGCACCCAACCTGTACGCGCCCGATCCAGCGCTGCAAATAGCCGGTGCCAGTAGCTCCCAGCAAATAGATGAACGGATACTGGGGCGCGCTGAAGCAGCGCTGACGAGCTCCGACATCGGCTTCTTTGGCGAGGTGTTGCAGGATCAAGGCAAGACCGCGCTGATCCGCCTGACCGATCGTGAGCAACAGTTGCGCGCTCAGGCTGTTCTGGCGCGGGCGCTGGGCGACGGTTTTATTGTGGCGCTCAATCTTGCACCCACGACGCCGGATTGGTTGGTGCAGGGTGGGGCGGCGCCTATGAAGTTGGGGCTCGACTTAAGTGGGGGCGTGCACTTCAAGCTCGAGGTCGACGTTCAGGCCGCGACTGAGCGCAAATTGGCGCAGTATGAGAGCGGTATCAAAAAGCGCCTGCGTGAGGAACGTATCCGTGGGCGGGTCAGCATCGATGGCGGTCAGGTTGCCATGCAGTTCCGTGAGGAAGCCGATCGCGAGGCGGCGCGCCGAGAGGTGGTCGATCTCTATCCCGAGTTGTTCTTGGACCGGGTTGATGCGGGTGATGACTGGTTGCTTTACGCGCAGGTCACAGAGCAGACCATGGCGGAGGTGGTGGATTACGCCGTCGCTCAGAATCTGACCACGATTCGTAATCGCGTGAACGAACTCGGTGTCTCCGAGCCTCTGGTGCAACGTCAGGGTCGCAACCGCATCGTCGTGGAATTACCCGGTATTCAGGATACTGCCGAGGCCAAGCGCATTCTGGGCAAAGTGGCTAATCTCGAGTTTCGTTTGGTGGCTGAGGCCAATGCGCCTATTTCGGAGCGACAGCGCTTCGAATACCGAAGCCCAGACCGGGGCGGTATGACGGAGTGGCTGGAGCGGGATGTCATCATTACAGGCGAGAGCGTGGCCAATGCGCAGGCCGGATTTGACCAGAATGGCCAGCCGAACGTCATGATCAGTCTCGATGGTGAGGGTGGCATGATGATGTCCCGGGCCACGCGCGCCAACGTCAAGCGACGGATGGGCGTGTTGTTTATCGAGCGCAAATATCGCACGCGGTATGAGGCCGACGAGACCGGGGAAGAGCGGCCGGTACGGATACCCTACGACGAAAAACTATTGTTGACCGCGCCGGTGATTCAGTCGGCGCTGGGGGCGCAATTTCAAATTACCGGTTTGGATAACCCCGCCGAGGCCTCCGAACTGGCACTGATGCTCAGGGCGGGTGCTCTGGCAGCACCAATCACTTTTGTTGAGGAGCGCACGGTCGGTCCCTCTCTGGGTGCAGAAAATATCCAGCTTGGCATGAAGTCTGTGCAGGTGGGACTGGCGCTGGTGGTGCTATTTATGGTGGCGTACTACCGGGTGTTCGGGGTGGCGGCCGTTGTGGCGCTATCCGCGAACCTTGTGTTACTGGTGGGGATTATGTCTTTGCTGGGCGCGACGCTCACCTTGCCTGGCATCGCGGGTATCGTGCTGACGGTGGGGATGGCGGTCGATGCCAACGTGCTCATCTTCGCCCGCATCAGGGAAGAGATTAATCAAGGCGCGCCGCCCCAGACCGCAATCAACAATGGTTTCGACCGGGCGCTGGTGACGATTCTGGATGCGAACATTACGACCCTGATTGTTGCCATTATTTTGTACGCGATCGGTACGGGTCCCATTAAGGGTTTCGCTGTGACGCTCTCGGTGGGGATCGTGACCTCGATGTTCTCCGCCATCATGGGCACCCGTGCTCTGGTTAACGCCGTTTATGGCGGGCGGCGTGTTCGCGCCTTATCGATTGGGGGGCTGGGTCGCCCTGCGGGCGGGTTAACGGAGACAGCAAAATGAATGTCATCCCTTTTATGCGCTGGCGCTGGGTAGCGGTGGGGTTCTCCGCGGCCGCTATGCTGGCAGCCATTGTCTCCCTCTCGATCAATCAGCTGAACTGGGGTCTGGATTTCACTGGCGGCACATTGGTAGAGGTGGCCTACAGTGACACCGCGGATCTGGGCGGCATCCGTTCTACCCTCGATCGAGAGGGATACGACGGTGCGATTGTGGTGAGTTTCGGCACTGATCGAGACGTATTGGTGCGGTTGCCGGACGGGTATTCTGACCAACAAGGCGCGATTATGGTGGATAAGTTGCGCTCCGCTACCGACATGGATATTGAATTACGGCGCATTGAGTTTGTCGGACCGCAGGTGGGAGACGAGCTGCGCGATGACGGTGGCATTGCCATGCTCACTGCGCTGGGTCTGGTCATGCTGTATGTGGCGTTTCGATTCCAGATTAAGTTTGCATTGGGTGCGGTTATCGCCTTGGCGCACGATGTGATTTTTACGCTGGGGTTTTTCTCGCTCACCGGTTTGGAGTTCGATCTGACGGTGCTGGCGGCGCTGTTGGCCGTCGTGGGTTATTCGCTCAACGATACCATCGTGGTGTCCGATCGGATTCGCGAGAATCTGCGTAAGGTGCGTCGTGCGTCGCCCGCTGAGGTGATCGACATCTCTCTCACCGAGACCCTGGGCAGAACACTGGTGACGTCGTTAACGACTTTATTGGTGTTGGTGGCGCTGGCTGTGTTTGGCGGCGAGATGATTTTTGGTTTTGCGATTGCGCTATTGGTAGGCGTCACGGTGGGAACCTATTCTTCTATCTACGTGTCTGCGACGACCTTACTTCAACTCGATGTCAGTAAAGATGACGTGATGGTGCCGGAGAAAGAGGGTGCCGATCAGGAAGGGTTGTTGCCCTAGGTCTTGCCGGCGTCATGAAGCGATGGAGCTACGGCCCAGTCCATCTCACCCACGCCAGCATTTGCCGCAGTAGTTTTCTGTTTCCGCAGACGATATTGCCGCTGTCGTACCAGTCCTCGCCTCCCGCCAGATCGGTGATCAGGCCGCCTGCTTCCTTCACCAATAAGGCGCCCGCGGCGATATCCCAGGGATTCAGACCCATTTCCCAAAACCCATCAAGTCGTCCAGCTGCGACATAGGCCAAGTCAAGGGAGGCGGCGCCCGCTCTGCGCACGCCCATGGAATGACCTGTCACGGCCGCAAGTGACGCGGTGTACCAATCCATGTGCTCGTCGCAGTGACCGAGAAAGGGGATGCCAGTGCCAAAAAGCGCCTCTGCAGGATCCTGCCGGTCCCCCACACGAATGCGATGCCCGTTCAGCTGTGCGCCGCGACCTCGCGACGCAATAAACTCTTCGCGGCGGATGGGGTCATAGACCACCGCGTGCTCTATCTTGCCGCGATGTAAGCAGGCAATGCTGACGGCAAAGTGAGGAATGCCGCGTAAAAAATTACTGGTGCCGTCCAGTGGATCTATCACCCACACATATTCCGATTCCGCGTTGCCCGAGAAGCCACTCTCCTCGCAGTGAAAGGCGTGATCCGGATAAGTTTTACTGAGGTGATAAAGAATTTCTTTCTCTGCCGCCAGATCAACCTCGGTGACATAGTCAGCCGCCGCCTTGGCGCGATAGCCAATGCGGTCCATATCGTCCGAGGCGCGCACAATCAGATCTCCCGCCTTGCGAGCGGCGCGCAATGCCATGGATGCGGTGGGTTCCATCTGCTACCTCAATCTGCGGGCGGCGCATCATAGCAGGGGTCACGGCAACCCGATACGTCTCTGGTAGACTGCCGGACGCGACAATATTTCCCCGTGACGTCATTCCTGACAAAACCCGACCGTTGCGAGCAAGGTCAGTATGAATCCCGACAACATAGAAATCGTTCTGGTTCACACCACCCATAGCGGCAATATTGGCGGCGTCGCGCGGGCGATGAAAAACATGGGATTGAGCCGGTTGACGTTGGTGGCACCGCTGGAATACCCCGCACCCGAGGCGACCTGGCGCGCGGCGTCCGCGCTTGACGTGCTCGAGGCAGCGCGGGTAGTGGACACCCTCGACGAGGCTATTGCCCACTGCCAGTTTGTGGTCGGTACCAGTGCGCGTGATCGACGTATCCCCTGGCCCTTGCAGGATGCCCGCGGCTGCGCTGAACGAATTGCCAGCCAGTCTGTTCGCGAGCGGGTCGCCATTCTATTCGGGAGAGAGGATCGGGGCCTGCTCAACGAGGAGCTACAGCGCTGCAATCTCCACTGTCACATCCCCACCCATGAGGCCTATCCGAGTCTCAATCTCGCGATGGCTGTGCAGATTGTCACCTATGAGCTACGCATGATGGCGTTGGCAGATAAAGTCGGCCTGCCGGAGGATGCCGATTGGGATACGCCTTTTTCCAGCAGCGAAGATATGGCACGTTTTTATGAGCATCTCGAGGCGACTCTCGTTGAGATTGGGTTTCTTAACCCGGAGGCGCCGCGCCAATTGATGCCGCGGCTCAATCGGCTTTTCAACCGGGTGCGCCTCGATGAAATGGAGCTCAATATTCTCCGAGGCATTCTGACCGAGGCGCAAAAAGCGGCGCGACGGCATCCGGATTAGTGCCACTCTCGCTAATTCTTGACTAAAATAGTCGGGAATAGCACAATCGCGACCATGAAACTGACGACGCGCGGCCGCTATGCCGTTACAGCGATGCTGGACTTGGCTATCAATGGGGGTAGCCGACCGGTGTCGTTGGCGGATATTTCTGGAAGACAAGAGATCTCTCTGTCCTATCTGGAGCAATTATTCGCCAAGTTGCGGCGGGGCAAGTTGGTGGTCAGCGCCCGCGGCCCGGGTGGCGGCTATCGCTTAGCGAGAAGCCGCACAGAGATTTACGTTGCGCAGATTATTGACGCCGTTGATGAGTCGGTGGACGTCACCAACTGTCAGGGAAAGGGAAATTGCCACCAGGGTGAAACCTGCCTGACCCACCACCTCTGGGAGGATCTTTCGGGGCAGATTCATGAGTTTCTCAGTCATATCAGTCTGGGTGACCTTATGGAGAAACGCGACCCGCGCAGTCGCAGTGTGAGCGCAGATGGCATGCTCCAGACACTGTCCCTGAGGTAATGCTGATATTAGATGTCAGCGCTGAGTGAGAACAAACGACGATGAATGCACCGGTTACAGTACAGACACCCATTTACCTCGACTACCTGTCGACGACACCTGTCGATCCGAGGGTGGCGACTGCCATGATGCAGTGCCTGTCCACCGAGGGTGTGTTCGGTAACCCCGCCTCTCGCTCCCACGTATTTGGCTGGAAAGCCGAAGAGGCGGTCGAGAACGCGCGCAATCAGGTTGCCGAGCTGATCAACGCAGACCCCCGGGAAATTGTGTGGACCTCGGGCGCAACCGAATCGGACAACCTCGCCATTAAGGGCGTTGCACACTTCTACCACAAGAAGGGTAAGCACATTGTCACCTCCAAGATTGAGCACAAGGCGGTGCTCGATACCTGCCGGCAACTCGAGCGGGAGGGTTATGACATTACTTATCTCGACCCCGACGAGAATGGCCTGACGACCCCCGCGATGATTCAGGATGTGCTGCGGGAAGACACCATTTTGGTGAGTGTGATGCACGCCAATAACGAGATAGGTGTCGTCAACGATGTAGCGGGTATTGGTGAAGCGTGTCGCGCCGCCGGTGTTTTGTTGCACGTTGATGCTGCACAAGGGGCTGGCAAGGTTCCGCTTGATATGGAGCAGATGAAGGTTGATCTGTTGTCGATGTCAGCGCACAAGATGTATGGCCCCAAAGGCATTGGCGCGTTATATGTTCGCCGCAAGCCCCGCGTCCGTCTGGAGGCACAAATGCACGGCGGCGGCCACGAGCGGGGAATGCGCTCCGGCACCCTCGCAACCCATCAATTGGTAGGGTTTGGCGAGGCAGCGCGTATAGCACGAGAGGAAATGGCTGAAGAGGGGGAGCGTCTGCTCGCCCTGAGAGAGCGGTTTTGGAATGCCATCAGCGATATTCCCGAAGTCCACATCAACGGTGACCGAAGCGCACGCTTGCCCGGTGCGCTTAATGTGAGCTTTGCGTTTGTGGAGGGCGAGTCACTGATCATGTCGTTACGTGACCTAGCGATTTCCAGTGGCTCGGCTTGCACATCCGCGAGTCTGGAGCCGTCTTATGTTCTTCGGGCGCTGGGATTGAACGACGAACTTGCGCACAGTTCGCTGCGCTTCAGTTTTGGTCGGTTCACCACAGAGGGTGAGGTTGATCATGCCGCGCAGTGTGTTCGGCATGCGGTAGAAAAGTTGCGAGAGTTGTCGCCGCTCTGGGACATGTACCAGGATGGCGTTGATCTGAATACGATTGAGTGGGCGGCGCACTAAGGCGCCTCGATAAGTTTCCGGGAGAGCATCATGGCTTATAGCGAAAAAGTGATTGATCATTACGAAAATCCGCGCAACGTAGGAAAGCTCGACGAGGCCGACGACAGCGTTGGCACCGGGATGGTGGGCGCGCCGGCCTGTGGCGATGTGATGCGTCTGCAAATCCGCGTCAGCGAGGACGGCATCATCGAGGACGCCAAATTCAAAACCTACGGTTGTGGCTCAGCCATCGCCTCCAGCTCGTTGCTGACTGAGTGGGTCAAGGGCAAAAATCTTGATGAGGCTGCAGCGATCAAAAATACGGAAATTGCTCAGGAATTATCCCTGCCGCCGGTCAAGATTCACTGTTCAGTTCTGGCCGAGGACGCCATTAAGGCCGCGGTTAAAAATTATCGCGACAAAAAGGGTGCTTGAGTGGCAATCAGCCTGACATCGGAAGCCGCCCAGCACGTGGGCCGACAGTTGGCCAGTCGAGGCAGGGGCGAGGGGATCCGTATTGGTGTCAAAACCTCGGGGTGCTCTGGACTGGCTTACGTACTGGAGTTTGTTGATCAACCCGAACCCGAAGATGCCGCCTTCGAGACCGATGGCGTAACCGTATTCGTTGACCCCAAAAGTCTGGTGTATCTCGACGGCACGGTAGTCGATTTTGCCCGTGAGGGACTGAACGAGGGGTTGGAATTTCGCAATCCCAATGTTGCCGGGGAGTGCGGCTGCGGCGAAAGCTTCACGGTCTGATCTTGGAACCGCTAACGGGCGCGTCTGCCCGCGATTACTTCGCGTTATTTCAAATAGAACCCGGGTTCCAACTTGATAACGCGGTGCTTGAGCGCGCCTACCACTCCTTACTGTCACAGTTTCATCCCGATCGTTTTGCCGGTAAGCCACAGGTCGAGCAGCGCTTGGCTGCGCAGCTGTGTGCTGACATCAACAGCGGCTTTAGGACTCTGTCGGACGAGGTGGCGCGCGCCGAATATGTGCTCAAACGGGCGGGTGTGGATTTGAAACAAGCCGAGAGGGAAGGGGTTGGCGCAGCGTTTTTAATGACGCAAATCGAACTGCGGGAGCGACTGGAGTCATCGGACGATGACGACCCGGCTGGGCATGACGCGCTGGTGTTAGAGATTGGCGAGCATTATGGCGCGGCCAGAGACGCCTTCGCCAGTGCTGCCGAAAGTGAGCGGTTCGAAGACGCGGCGCGCCATTGGCAGGAGATGTGTTACCTCGCCAAATTACGTGACGCAGCGCGTCCCAGGGCGGCCTGACCATGGTGTTGCTACAAATCAGTGAGCCGGGGGAACCGACAAGCGCGCATCGCCCCCGGCAAATTGCACTGGGGATTGATCTGGGTACCACCAATAGCCTGGTCGCGCACTTTGACGGTGATGAGGTGTGCGTTCTGCGCGACGAGGCGGGCCGCGCAGCGCTGCCTTCAGTGGTTTATTTCGGGGCTGACAAGACCCTGGTCGGGCACGGTGCCGAGGCCTTTTCTCTGACTGAGCCTGCCAACACCGTCGCCTCGGCCAAGCGGTTGTTGGGTCGAGCTCGGGAAGAATTTTCTGATGACCCCTACGTCACCCTGACCGACGAGGGTGCCCTGGCCTATGCAACTGCGGCGGGGGAGAAGACGCCGGTGGAGGTATCATCCGCGATTCTAAACGCGCTGAGATGCCGCGCCGCGCAAAAACTGGACGGCGCTATTGCTGGCGCGGTTATTACTGTCCCTGCTTATTTCGATGATGCACAGCGTCAGGCAACCCGGCAGGCCGCGGAGCTGGCGGGCATCAAGGTGCTCAGACTCCTTAATGAACCCACCGCAGCGGCCGTGGCATACGGGCTCGACGCGGATGCAGAGGAAACCTCGCTGCTGGCGGTTTACGACCTCGGAGGCGGCACCTTCGATATTTCAATTTTGCGGATGCGTGAGGGTCTGTTCGAGGTATTGGCTACCGGCGGTGATAGCGCGCTGGGCGGTGATGATTTTGACCGCGCAATTACGGATTATTGGCTGGCAGAGCTGGGATTGAGTGAACCCACAGCGGTACAACGACGGTCCTTGCTCGAGTTGGCCCGTCGCGCCAAGGAAACGCTCAGCGTCGAGCAAGTCGTCACGTTTGACACCCGCGCGCTGGATATCGCTTCTGATGAGCTGAATTTGTCGCGGCAGACCCTTGAGGAGCTGGTTGCTAATTTGATCGATCGTACGCTTGCGGCGTGTCGTGTGGCACTGGCCGATGCCGGGGTGGCGAGGGTGGACAGAGTGGTGTTAGTGGGCGGCTCGACCCGAATGCCGGGGGTTCGCACTGCGGTTGCTGCGTGTTTCGATCAAGAGCCGTTATGTACCTTGGACCCCGATCTGGTGGTGGCCATGGGTGCGGCAAAGCAGGCTGATATCTTGGTGGGAAATCGCGGTGACGGTGAGGCGCTTCTGCTGGATGTGATCCCACTGTCACTGGGGCTCGAGACCTTCGGCGGCTTGGTCGAGAAAATCATCGAACGCAACAGCACCATTCCGGTGGCGCGCGCGCAGGAATTCACTACGGCTCGAGATGGGCAGACCGGCCTGGTTGTCCACGTGCTTCAGGGCGAGCGGGAGCGTGTCGAGGATTGCCGATCTCTTGCGCGATTCGAGCTCACGGGTATTCCGCCTATGGTGGCGGGTGCGGCGCGAATTGAAGTGACCTTCAGAGTGGATGCCGATGGCATTTTAGAAGTATCTGCCGTCGAGCAGCTGACCGGAGCCAGAAGCGACGTGGTGGTCAAGCCGGCATTTGGTCTCGACGAGACACAAATTACCCAGATGCTAAAAGCGAGTTACGAGTTCGCCGCTGAGGATATGATCGCCCGACAGCTGACCGAGGCGCGGGTCGAAGCGGAGGCGCTGCTGGCGGGGCTCGAGGCGGCGATGAGGCAGGACGCCGACCTGCTGTCAGCCGAGGAGACGCAGCAGTTGGAGAACGATATGCGGGCGCTAGAAGAGGTTTTGGCGGGTGATGACCCGCAGACGATTCGCGAGCAGACTGAGAGCCTCGGTCGCGCCAGTGAGGACTTCGCCGCGCGCCGCATGGATCGCAGTATTCAACGAGCGCTGACGGGAGTCTCAGTTAATGCCCTGGATGCCGATCAGAGCTGAGAAACGAGGCGACCGATGACCAGAATTGTTGTGCTACCCCACCACGAGATTTGCCCGGACGGAGCTGTGGTTGAGGCAGAAGTCGGTGAGAGTATTTGCGAGGCGTTGCTCCGCAATGACATCGACATCGAACATGCCTGCGAAATGTCCTGTGCCTGCACCACTTGTCATGTGATCGTTCGGGAGGGTTTTTTGTCTTTGGAAGAGGCGGACGAGCTCGAGGAAGACTACCTGGACAAGGCTTGGGGCCTGGAACCCGAATCGCGCCTCTCCTGTCAGGCCAAAGTGAGCGAGGAAGCGCTGGTTGTCGAGATCCCTCGCTACACCATCAATCATGCTTCAGAGAGACACTGACGTCGCAGCTCCGGCCGGTATTGTTGCCATGACACTGATGGGTAAAGCCCGTATACTCCGCGCCCGCGGACAGGGCGTCCGACCATAATAGAGAGATATTGGAGACCAACATGGCGGTAGAGCGCACCTTATCAATTATCAAGCCGGACGCGGTGGGTAAGAATGTGATCGGGCAAATCATCGGCCGATTTGAAGCCGCGGGTTTGACCGTGGTCGCGGCTAAATTGGTCCACCTTTCCGACACGCTGGCCGGCGGCTTTTATGCCGAGCACAAAGAACGCCCCTTCTATGCCGACTTGGTTGCTTTCATGACTTCGGGCCCCGTTGTTGTTCAGGTGCTTGAGGGCGAAAACGCCATCGCGCTTAACCGAGAGCTCATGGGCGCTACCAACCCCCAGGAAGCGGCCCCCGGCACGATCAGGGCAGACTTCGCGCAGTCCATCGACGCTAACGCGGTACACGGATCGGATTCTCCCGCCTCGGCGGAGAGAGAGATCGCCTATTTCTTTGCCTCCAGCGAGATTTGCTCACGCTGAATATCAGCGGGCGGTGAAGCGATGACGGCCCCCCATCAGCTAATCGCCACTGCCGTTCCAGCGGCTCGGGTCAACCTCCTTGGGTTAACCCGGGCACAGCTAGAAGCCTTTTTTTCAGACCTCGGCGAAAAGCGGTTTCGTGCCCAACAGGTCATGAAATGGATACATCACCGCGGCGTCAGGGATTTCTCGGACATGACGGATTTGAGTCAGTCCCTACGCGAGAAATTAGGTGAGATCGCTGAGATAACGCCGCCTGTCATTGCCGAGCAGCAGGATTCTGCAGACGGAACCCGAAAATGGGCCATCGCGGTGGAGGGAGGCAGTCTCGTGGAGGCGGTGCTGATTCCCGAGGGAGATCGGGCGACCCTGTGCGTATCCTCGCAGGTCGGCTGCAGTCTCGATTGCACTTTTTGTTCCACCGGTAAGCAGGGTTTCCAGCGTGACCTAACGGCGGCAGAAATCATCGGGCAGGTCTGGCTGGCGATTAATTCCTACGATGGCTGGCAGTCGGGCAAAGGTCGAGTCGTCACCAATGTCGTCATGATGGGGATGGGTGAGCCACTGCTTAACTTTGACAATGTGGTGGCAGCGATGAACCTCATGTGTGATGACCTCGCCTACGGTTTGTCCAAGCGTAAAGTGACGTTATCTACCTCCGGAGTGGTGCCAAATCTGGACCGGCTGGCCGACTGGGCCGACGTCAGTCTGGCAGTCTCACTGCACGCGCCCAACGATGCATTGCGCAATGAGATTGTCCCCATTAATCGCAAATATCCGATTGCGAGACTCCTGCAGTCCGCGCGTGCCTATATCGACGCCCAGCCCGATAAGAAGCGGGTGGTGACCATTGAATACACGCTGTTGGCAGGTGTTAACGACAGCGTGGCGCAGGCGAGAGAGCTGGCCGTGCTGCTCAAGGATTACCCCTGTAAGGTCAATTTAATACCCTTTAACGATTTTCCCGACTCGGGTTACCAGCGTCCCAGCGGGAATGCCGTAAGTCGATTCTGGCAGGTGCTGATCGATGCCGGTTTTGTGGTGACGGTACGGACAACACGCGGGGATGATATCGATGCGGCCTGTGGTCAGTTGGTCGGTGAGGTGGTCGATCGCACCCGTCGGTCGGCGCGTCACAGGGCTGGACGCGGCGCACAGAGCCTGTTGCAATCAGACTGAGCCTCAAGAGAAGCGGCCAATGACCCTGTTAGTGGTGGCGAATCAATCCGAAAACCGTCGCAGGATATCCAGCGGCCAAGCCTGTTTCGCCCCGATCGCCGTTAAGGGCAGGATTAACGGGCGCACGTTGTTGGCGATGGCCGGCATCATTTGTGTGTTGGCAGGTTGTGTGACGGAAATCAGCGGTGGCACCCAGCGTACCTCTGACCCCGATGCCACTTTGGATAAACGCGTTGCTTTAGCGCGACAGTACATCGGGGTAGGCGACTGGGAAAATGCCAAACGCAATCTGGAGCTTGCGCAGGAAATTGATGCTGACAACGCCGAGGTCGCCGAGGCCTTTGCGCTGGTCTACCAGAGCACCGGCGAATTTGAAATGGCGGAGCAGCAGTTTAGGGCCGCCCTGAAGGCAGACCCCAAGCTTTCCCGCGCTAGAAATAACTACGCCGCGTTTCTTTATTCCCGCGGACGCTATGTTGAGGCGGAGCGGGAGTTTCAGCGTGTCACTGAGGATACGCTTTACAGCGGCAGGCCCATGGCGTTCGTGAATTTGGGTCTTTGCCGAATCCAACTGGAAGATAAGCCGGGCGCCGAGTCTGCCTTTAACCGAGCCCTTGCCATGGATCGTCGAAATCCCGTTGCCTTGCTAGAGATGGGATTTCTTCTTCTCGAAGCGGGTGATACTGGCGAAGCCAACCGGTATCATGGCGCCTACAGGACTGTTTCTCCTCAGCAATCGCCGCGGGGATTACTGCTGGGGCTTTTGATTGCTGAGGCAATGGGTGATCAGGATGCTCTGGGGAGTTATGAATTGGCGTTGCGTAACCTGTACCCGGATTCATCCGAGTACAACACCTGGAGAGAGCGTCAGAGTCGATAAAGTGTAACCGGCGTGAGCGTCGGTTACCGGAGAGTCAAGGTCATGAGCCAGCCGTCACCGATAAAGCGCCGCATCAGCCGACAGATCCATGTGGGTGGAGTACCCATCGGCGGTGATGCGCCCATTGCCGTTCAGAGTATGACCAACACTGAGACCTGTGACGTGGAGGCGACGGTTGCCCAAATCGAGGCAATTGCTGCAGCAGGTGCCGATCTTGTTCGGGTGTCCGTGCCCAGCATGGATGCAGCCGAGGCATTTCGAGAAATCAGGCGGCGTGCGGGCATTCCGCTAGTGGCAGATATTCATTTCGACCACAAGATCGCGTTGAAGGTTGCCGAATATGGCGTCGACTGTTTGCGCATCAACCCCGGCAATATTGGCCGAGAATCCAAGGTTAAAGAGGTGATTGCCGCTTGCCAGGATCGCGGTATTCCCATTCGTATCGGAGTCAACGCGGGCTCTCTGGGCAAGGACTTACTGAGAAAATACCCCGAACCCAATGCCGATGCGTTAGTCGAATCTGCGCTACGCAATGTCGAAATTCTCAGTCGACATCAGTTCGACGATTTCAAAGTGAGCGTCAAAGCGTCGGAAGTCTTCATGGCGGTAGAGGCCTACCGAAAACTGGCGACGCAAATCGAGCAGCCCCTGCACCTCGGTATTACTGAGGCGGGTGGCATTCGCGGCGGCACCGTGAAGTCGGCAGTCGGTCTTGGCATGCTCTTGATGGAGGGAATCGGCGACACAATCCGCGTCTCTCTGGCCGCTGATCCGGTGGAAGAAATCAAGGTGGGTTTCGAGATTCTGAAAAGCCTCAAGTTGCGCACCAATGGCATCAACTTCATCGCTTGCCCCAGTTGTTCTCGGCAGAACTTCGATGTCATTAGCACAATGAACGAATTGGAAAGCCGGCTGGACGACGTGCGGACACCGATGGACGTGGCTGTTATCGGCTGCATCGTCAACGGCCCTGGAGAGGCGCGAGAGGCCGATGTCGGTCTGACGGGTGCGACGCCGAACAACTTAATTTACATCTCGGGAGAGCCCGACCATAAGGTGAGCAATCAGGATTTCGTCGATCACCTTGAGAGTGTCATTCGGGATCGGGCCCAAGCCCTTGAGGTGGCGCGCGCCGAGCGCGAGGCCAACATCATCTCCAGCACGCACTGATACCCCATGACGAACTATCGAGCGATACGCGGGATGGTGGATATCCTGCCCGAGGCGACCCCGTTGTGGCAGTCGATGGAGACGGCCGCGCTGGAGGTGCTTTCGAGCTACGGGTACGAGGAGATCCGTCTTCCCGTCATTGAGTCGACAGATCTGTTTGCCAGATCTATTGGCGAGGTCACTGACATCGTCGAAAAAGAGATGTACAGCTTCAACGACCGCAATGACGAGAGTATGACTTTACGGCCCGAGGGCACTGCGGGCTGTGTTCGGGCGGTGGTGCAGCACAATATAGCGGCGACACCCCGGCGGCTGTGGTACACGGGCCCCATGTTTCGCTACGAGCGACCGCAAAAGGGTCGCCAGCGACAGTTTCATCAGCTCGGTGTCGAGGCCTTCGGCGTTGCGACGCCGGATCAGGACGCTGAACTGATTGCGCTTAGTCGCCAGCTTTGGCGCAGATTGGGGGTCGACGATGCGCTGACGCTGGAGATCAATAGCATTGGCTCGGCGTCCGACCGGGCGCTTTATCGCTCGGCGCTGGTGGAGTATCTGTCTGGCCATCGAGATGCTTTGGACGCCGACAGCCAGAGACGCCTCGAGACTAACCCGCTCAGAATTCTCGACAGCAAAAGCCCGGAAACGCAGGCCATTCTGGATGCAGCGCCGGCCCTGATCGATTACCTTGATGCAGAATCTCGCGATGAGTTCGAGCAGTTACTGGCTTACCTGGACGCGATTAAGATTCCCTACTGCGTCAATCCGCGGTTGGTGCGTGGTCTGGACTATTACAACAAGTGTGTTTTTGAGTGGACCACTCAAGCGCTCGGCGCTCAGGGCACGGTTTGTGGTGGTGGACGCTATGACGGGCTAGTGGAGATTTTTGGGGGTAAATCGACGCCCGCAGCGGGTTTTGCTGTTGGGCTGGAGCGTCTTATCTTGCTCATGCAGGCGCTGGAGATTACAGTCTCGTCCCCGGCTGACCTCTACGTGATTGCCGCGGATGAAGCGGCATACCGACATACCTTGCCGAGAGTGGATGACTTGCGACGGCAGTTCCCGGATCTGGATATTGTCCAACATTTGGGAGGCGGTAGTTTCAAGAGTCAGTTCAAGCGCGCCGACAAAAGTGGCGCGGCTTGGGCACTGGTCTACGGTGAGACAGAAGTTGCCAATAAACAGGTGACGCTGAAGCCCCTGCGGGGCGATTCAGCGCAGCGCACCATCGACGATGCGGAGTTGCCGTTATTTTTAGCGGATTTCCTCGCTGAGACAGAGGGCGCTTGACTCAGGCGCGTCAGACAGGAGTAGTACGTGGCAGACCATATGCAAGACGAGGCAGATCTCGAGGCGATCAAGCGTTGGTGGGATGAAAACGGTAAGAGCCTGATTGTCGCCGTCGTTGTCGCTGTTGCGGGAACCCTAGGTTGGCAGCAGTATCAAGGTTACGAGGGAGCTCGGGAACAGGCGGCTTCTGACCTGTATGCGACCATGCTCGCGATCCAACTGGAAGAGGGTGACCCCGCAGCGCTAGCCGCGGCGGCGGAGACCCTGAAATCTGAGCATAGCGGATCTGCATACGCACAGTTTGCGGCCATGTTGGAAGCACGGATAGCGGTTGAGGACGGTGATTTGGAGGGCGCCGAGGCGTCTTTGCGTTGGGCGCTGTCCGCTGGAGACCCGAGGTCGGATATCGGCCAGTTGATCCAGCTGCGTCTGGCCCGGGTTCTGGCTGCTCGCGGCGCTGAGGACGAGGCTCTCGCGATTCTGGATCAGGCTGGCGATGCATATCCGGTAGCTTATGCTCAGGCAGCAGGGGACATTCACCTGGCCGCGGGCAGGGTTGAGGAAGCCCTGACCGCTTATCGCGCGGGCCGCGATGCGTCGGCGGAACTGGGCGAGATGAGCGTGGTACTCGATAACAAAGTGCGGGGTCTCGAAACGCGCTTGCCCAATGACGTGGCTGAACTTAACGGAGAGCCAGGTTAATGCGCACCCTTTTTAGATTTGCCCTGGTTTCGCTGCTGGCACTGAGTGCCGGCTGCAGCACTGTCAAAGGGTGGTTCAGCGACGACGAGGTTGATCCTCGCGCTCCCGTAGAGCTGCAAAAAATTAATGAGCAGGTAAAGCTCAAGAGCCGATGGTCGCGCGGTGTCGGCGACGGGCAAGGTAAGGGGCTCTACAAGATCAATCCCGTACTGATCAACAATACGCTCTATGTGGCCTCTGCCGAGGGGGAGGTTGCTGCTGTTGACGCGGAGACGGGCCGGGTGCGTTGGAAGCGGGATCTGGATCTGGCGCTGTCTGGCGGTGTCGGACATCACGGCGGATCGATTTTTGTAGGTGCCTCGGAAGGCCTCGTAATGAGGCTGTCAGCGGATAGTGGCAGTGAGATTTGGCGGAGCTCGGTCAGTGGCGAGGTGCTCTCTGCACCCCAGGGTGATGGACGATACGTCGTCGCCCAGACCTACGACGGCAAGCTAATGGGTTTTGATTACGACTCAGGCGAAGTGCGATGGACCTACACCAGCGACGTGCCGGTGCTGACGCTTCGCGGGACAGGTACACCAATGATCGTGGGTGATAACGCGATTGCCGGATTTGCGGATGGGAAGGTAGTTGCCATTAATCTGCGTTCGGGAAATGTAGCCTGGGAAGCGCGTGTGGCGATTCCCCAGGGCACATCTGAAATAGAGAGGATTGTGGATATCGACGGTTCCATGGCGCTACAGGGCAGTGAGCTGTATGTGGCCAGTTACCAAGGCAGAGTGGTTGCCATCGATACCCGCTCAGGTCGCCGATTGTGGCAGCGTAACGTGTCCTCGGTCTCGGGCGTGGACGTCGGTTTTGGCAATGTCTATGTGGCCGATGATGATGGTACGGTCAGTGCTTTTCTGCGTAATGGCCAAGGCGTGCGTTGGCAGAATATCGAGCTGGGATTCCGTGAATTGTCTCGGCCCACGCCGGTCAATAGTTACGTGGCGGTAGTGGACTTCGAGGGTTATCTGCATCTGTTGTCGCAGGTGGACGGCATTATCGTCGGTAGAACCAAGGTTGATTCTTCAGGCGCCCGCGCCGATATGATCGCCAGCGGCAATCGGTTGTTTATCTACAGTAATGACGGCGCGCTGAAAGCTTACGACGTCGAAGCGCGAAACTGATTCCATGTTGCCAGTGCTCGCTTTGGTGGGCCGCCCCAATGTCGGCAAATCCACGCTGTTCAATCGGCTCACCCGCAGTCGCGATGCATTGGTCGCCGATTTATCGGGCCTGACCCGAGATCGACAATACGGTCAGGGCACTATTGACGATCGTGCGTTTATCGTCATCGATACCGGGGGTATCAGCGGCGAGGAGCAGGGGATCGATGCCGCGATGGCAGAGCAGTCGATGGCAGCGATTGCCGAGGCGGACGTGGTGCTACTGATGGCGGACGGCCGCGCTGGTCTACACACCGGCGATGAAGCGCTGGTCACCTATCTGCGCAGTCTCGGTAAGCCCTTCCATCTGGTGGTAAATAAAATTGACGGCGTGGGAGAGGATATTGCCGCCAGCGATTTCTATCGCCTTGGCGTTGAGGCAATTCACACCATCGCAGCCGCTCATAATCGGGGTGTTAAAAAACTGATTACGGAGGTGCTCGCTCCCTGGGCAGAGGCGTCCGATGAAGCGCTTGAGGACGCATCGGGCGATTCGATCAGGGTGGCGATAGTGGGTCGCCCCAATGTCGGCAAGTCAACTTTGGTGAATCGTCTGCTGGGAGAGGAGCGGGTGGTGGTTTACGACCAACCGGGCACCACGCGGGATAGCGTCTATGTGGATTACGAACGTCGCGGTCGTCATTACACTTTGATCGACACGGCAGGCGTCAGGAAACGGAAAAATGTCCGTGAAGCGGTGGAGAAGTTCTCGATTGTCAAAACCCTCAAAGCGATTGCCGACGCTCAGGTGGTGATTCTGACGCTCGATGCTCACGAGGGTATCGTCGAGCAGGACCTGCATCTTTTGGGGCAGTGCATCGACGCCGGGCGGGCTCTGGTGATTGCTCTGAACAAATGGGATGGTATCGAGGCGGATGAGCGGGACTGGATCCGCTCAGAGTTGAAACGCCGGTTACAATTTATTGATTACGCCGACATTCATTTTATCTCGGCGCTGCATGGATCGGGTGTCGGCAAATTGTATGGCTCCATTCATGCCGCGCATGATGCGGCTACGCGCTCACTCAGCACGCCCCGCCTCACTCGCATTTTGGAGGATGCCGTAGCGAGTCACCCGACCCCTATGGTCAATGGGCGACGGGTTAAACTGCGCTACGCCCACGCGGGGGGCCAGAACCCGCCGCTGGTGGTCATTCATGGTACCCAGACCGATGCGCTGCCCGCGAGTTACAAGCGGTATCTAGAGAAGATTTTCCGTCGCGAACTGGAGCTCCATGGAACACCGATTCGCATTGAGCTGCGGTCTGGCGAAAATCCCTATGCCGGTAAGCGGAATAAGCTTACCGAGCGTCAGGTACAGCGGCGACGACGCCTGATGAGTCACATCAAAAAATCGGAAAAAAAGGCGCGGCAAAAAAAGCGCGACAGCTAGAGCGGTTCGCCTTGCGGGTACAGTTCAGCTTCGAGTGCAGCTAGCCGTTGCTCCAGAGTGACCCTGTCGGCCGCCTGCAGATTGATATGCCCCACTTTTCGACGCTGCCGAATCGATTTGGTGTACCAATGCAAGCTGACATCATTTGCCTGCAGCAGATGCGGTGCGGGAGAGCGGCCCAACAGATTCAGCATGCCGGCGAAGTGAGCGGGTTGTGTTTCGCCAGGTATCACCCCGGTGAGCGCGCGCAGATGGTTAGCAAATTGTGATGTCACGCCGGCATCCTGAGACCAGTGACCGCTATTGTGAACACGTGGGGCGAGTTCATTGACACGCAGTACGCCGGCTTCATCAAACAGTTCTATCGACAGCACGCCCACGTAGGACCAGTGAGTCAGCAGGCTGTGGGCAATCGCCTCAGCTTGCGCCGTCGTGGCTTGGCTGACGTGGGGTGCCGGTACCTGGGATGTGAGCAGAATTCCCTCTCGATGCCGATTTTCCGAGAGCGGATACGTTGCAATCTCACCGCGGGTCGAACGCACAGCGATCAAAGACAGTTCGCGATCAAAATTGACGCGACCTTCGACCACCAAATCGGGCAATGTCTCCATGCGCCCGGCTAATATCTCTAGGGATTCACTATCTTTAATCAGCCACTGGTTTTGTCCGTCGTACCCCTGCTCGCAGGATTTTACGAAGGCCGGATAGCCCACCGTCTCGACGGCCTCGATGAGGGTTTGGCTACTGTCGACGACGTGAAAAGGGGCGGTTGCGATGCCGAGTGACTGCAACAGCGTCTTTTCTCTACCCCGGTGCTGGCAGATCCGTATGGCTTCGGGTGACGGTGCCACCAAACAGTGATCAGACAGCGATTCGAGCATGGGAACCGAGACGTGCTCTTTTTCCACCGTCACCACGTCGGGTCGACCCAGCTCGTCATAGAGGGCTCCCCCCGACATTGTGTCATCGCGGTAAACCACATCACCCAGGCCGTTGACGCAGTCGGTGTTTTCACCAGGATCGGCGATGAAGACAAACTGATGCCCCATCTCCCATCCTGCAAGGGCGAGCATCCGCGCCAGTTGGCCGCAACCGGCAATGGCGATGCGCATCAGGCGACGTCGTGGGGTACGTTATCAGTCTGGCGCGCTCTCCAATCCTTGACCGCCTGTGACAGCTGGGGGTCAGCGAGCGCCAGTATTTGCGCGGCCATCAATCCGGCGTTGTACGCGCCCGGCGCGCCAATTGCCTGGCATGCGACGGCTACACCGCGTGGCATCTGGACCATCGACAGCAGGCTGTCCATCCCTTTGAGGGAGTGACTGCTGACCGGGACGGCAATGACGGGCAGGTGCGTCATGGAGGCAGCCATGCCTGCGAGATGGGCGGCACCGCCTGCACCCGCGATAATTACCTGAATACCCCGGTCGGCGGCGCCCTCGGCGAAGGCGACCAGCCGGGCGGGGGTGCGGTGAGCAGAGACCACTCTCGCCTCAAAAGGGATGCCCAGCTCGGACAGAACAGTGGTCGCGGCCTGCATGGTGTCCCAGTCGGATTGGGATCCCATAATGATGCTCACCAGCGGTTTGCTCATGGTTTGCTCTCCTGAAAAATCGGCGATTGCGCCGAAATAAGGCAAGAGGCGGAGTCTATTGGGAAATGGGTTCGACTTAAAGGGAACCCTTTGGCAGTCCCGCCTATAAACGTAACGATCTTATATTCACAAAATGAATGGTAGTTATGAATATTATTTTATTTGAAAATATTAGGCGGCTCACTACACTGCGCCCAATCCCCGACGGCTACCCCGGCCGCTGAGACGAACGAGCAGGAGAAACGCCATGTCGACCTATGCAGAGACCATCAAAACCCTGGAAGCCACTTGTGGCCAGTCTTCGGGGTGGTCCGATATCAGTCCCGAGTACGCAGCGCGCATGCGCCTCCAGAACCGCTTTCAAACCGGCTTGGATATCGCGCGGTATACGGCGAAGCTGATGCGCCAGGACATGGCTGACTACGACGAAGACCCCAGCCAGTACACCCAGTCGCTCGGCTGTTGGCACGGGTTTATCGGTCAGCAAAAACTGATTGCGATCAAAAAGCATTTCGGTACTACCAACAAGCGTTACCTTTATCTGTCGGGTTGGATGATTGCTGCACTGCGCTCCGAGTTTGGTCCGTTGCCTGACCAGTCCATGCATGAGAAGACGTCGGTGCCGGCGCTGATCGAGGAGCTTTACACTTTTTTACGGCAGGCCGATGCCCGGGAGCTCGGCGGGCTGTTTCGCACCCTTGATGCCGCTCGCGCAGCGGGTAACGAAGTTGAAGCGCAAAGCATTCTTAACAAGATCGATCAATTTCAGACCCACGTAGTGCCCATCATTGCAGACATCGATGCCGGGTTTGGCAATGAGGAGGCGACCTACCTATTGGCGCGACGGATGATTGAAGCCGGTGCCTGCGCGATCCAGATTGAGAATCAGGTGTCTGACGAAAAGCAGTGCGGTCATCAGGACGGCAAAGTCACCGTGCCTCACGCCGACTTCATTGCGAAGATTCGGGCTATTCGCTACGCCTTTTTAGAGCTCGGCGTGGAGGATGGCATTATTGTGGCGCGCACCGACTCTCTGGGAGCAGGTCTCACCAAGCAGATCGCGGTGACCAATGAGCCGGGTGATCTGGGTGATAGATACAACAGTTTTCTCTGCGGCGACTACATCGAGAGCGCCGACGACATCGACAACGGCGATGTCGTGGTTAAAGTGAATGGCAAATTGCTTAAGCCGGCTCGTCTGGCATCAGGCCTGTTTCAGTTCCACAAGGGCTCCGGTGAAGACCGGGTCGTGTTGGATTGCATCACCTCCTTGCAGAATGGTGCGGATCTACTCTGGATTGAGACGGAGAAGCCGCATGTGGGCCAGATCGCGTCGATGGTGAATCGTATTCGTGAAGTCGTGCCCGACGCCAAGTTGGTCTACAACAACAGCCCATCCTTCAACTGGACGCTGAGTTTCCGTCAGCAGGTTTTCGATGCATGGTCAGAGGCCGGAGAAGATGTTTCGGCTTATGAGCGTGACGCGTTGATGGATGAACGCTACGACGAGACGGCGCTGGCGGTCGAGGCAGATCAGCGCATCCAGTCCTTCCAGCGCGATGCGGCTCGCGAAGCCGGTATTTTCCATCACCTGATTACTTTGCCGACTTACCACACCGCGGCGCTCTCAACGGATAATCTGGCCAAAGAGTACTTCGGTGAGGCTGGGATGCTGGGCTATGTCGCCGGTGTGCAGCGCAAGGAAATTCGTCAGGGTATTGCCTGCGTCAAGCACCAGAATATGGCGGGGTCCGACATGGGCGACGATCACAAGGAGTACTTTTCTGGTGATGCGGCCCTGAAGGCGGCGGGCGACGACAATACGATGAACCAGTTCGGCTGATCTCGACAGAGAGTTGGTTCTTCTGCGGGCACTACGGTGCCCGCACTTGCGTTTGTAGCGGTGCGCGCGCACTCTTTGGCCTATGAAGTGGGAAAATACGGATCAGCAGGTGTGTTCGGTTGCCAGAGCCTTATCGGTACTGGGAGAGCGCTGGACCCTGTTGATCATTCGCGATGCCTTTCGCGGTACGCGCCGGTTCGATGATTTTCAAGCCAGCTTGGGCGTTACGCGACACCGCCTTTCTGAACGCCTCAAAAAATTGGTCAGCGAAGGGGTGCTCACCCGGGTGCCCTATCAGGACCGTCCGGTCAGATACGAGTACCGACTCACGCGCAAAGGCTTGGCACTCTATCCAATCTTGATGACGCTGAGTCAGTGGGGTGACGACTGGATGGACGACGGCAATGGCCCGCCCCAATATTATCGCCACAGTGTGTGTGGCAAGACGACCCGTCCCGTGCTCAGTTGTGATCAATGTGGTGACCCGCTCCGGCCGGAGGAAGTCTCAGCGCAGCAGGGCACGGTGCTCAGCAGTTACATTGCGCACCTGAAATCCACTGGAGAATCACTCCCCTCAGACGGTGAGCTTGCGCGACGGGCCTCGCAATATTGGCAGGAAACAAGGCAGGAGACGTCATGAACGAACAGGTAAATCAAATAGTCATGAACGCCGACCTGGCTGAGATGAGCGAATCCAATCTGGCGCCCGAAGTGGAGCAGCTGCAGCGCAAGCAGCGGTTGGCGGCGGCGTTGCGAATCTTCGGCAAATTCGGATTCGACGAGGGTGTAGCGGGACACATTACGGTGCGCGACCCCATCGAGACGGACACTTTTTGGGTCAATCCCATGGGCCGGTCGTTCAAGCTGGTTTCAGTATCCGATCTTATCCGCGTTAGCCACGACGGCGACATCGTGGAGGGGGAGGGGCTACTTAACGGCGCGGCATTTACCATTCACAGTCATATCCATATGGCGCGGCCCGAGGTGACCGCGGCAGCTCATGCTCACTCCCTTTACGGTAAGACCTGGTCTTCGCTGGGGCGCCTCCTCGATCCACTGACCCAGGATGCCTGCGCTTTTTATGAGGATCAGGCGCTGCTTGATGACTACACCGGTGTGGTCGTATCCATGAGCGAAGGCGAGCGCCTCGCGGCCGCACTCGGCAACAAAAAGGCGATCGTGCTCAAAAACCACGGCCATCTCACGGTGGGAGAGTCGGTAGATGAGGCCCTCTGGTGGTATGTGACCTTCGAAAGAAGCTGCCAGGCCCAGCTCATGGCTGAAGCGGCGGGTACGCCGTGCCCTATTCCCCACGAAATGGCGGTGCACACGGCGGGGCAGGTGGGCAGCACCCTCGCCGGTTGGTTCAGCGCTCAACCTTTGTTTGATGTCATCATGGCGGAACAACCTGATCTGTTGAACTAGCGCCGGCGCATTTCGATGCTGGTCGCGGCGGCGCATCGCGTCATCGGGTCAGCAGTGAGCTCTCCTCGAGTAATCGCTGGCGATGAAAGGACCGCCATAGCGCCGCGATGACGAGTATCTCGACCACCACGAGCACCCAGTGCAGCGCTACCACCTGCGCCGTGCGGTCTTGCATGTGGGCGCTAGCGGCCAGCCACGAGTAGATGGCCCAGGCCGCACCCATGCCAAGCAGGTACCCGGCTTGTTTGGCTACATCGAGTTTTCGGAGTTGATCTACCGATACCATCAGTAGCGTCTCGCAGCGCACGAGATAATTGCCCAGAGAAAACGTGAGTTGGTAGCCGATATAGACAAACAGTGCCAATGGTAATTCCACCGGAAAAGTGAGCACCGCCACGACACCACTGAGTGTGACTAGCTCCACCAGCAGCGAAAGATGAAAAAACCAGCGAGCGGCCAGAATGCGACGGTATTGAGTGGCGACCACCAACGTGCCAACGGCGAGACCGATTCCTCCCGCCGAGAATACAGCGGGGGAGAGTGGGGTATAGAGTACAAAGACGGCACCCACCGATAACCCGAGAAACAGCGAGTTTAAAAACTTGTACTGGATGAATCGGCCCGGACGGAGCGCGGGATGCGTCTGCACGGTCAGTAGTCCACGCCCTTACGCGCCATCACGCCCGCGCGATAGGCGTGCTTGATTTCCTTAACCTCTGACACGGTATCCATGATCTCGCGCAGGGCCTGCCCGCCACCGCGCCCGGTGACAACCACGCTCTGTGCAACGGGACGCTCTCGAATAGCAGATAGTACGTCTGCCTCGGGCAAATAATCGAAGGCGAGCATGTACGTGAGCTCATCCAGCACGACCAGGTCGTAGGTTGGGTCACTCAGCATGGCGTGAGCCTGTTCCCAGGTCAGTTTTGCTGCGGCGATATCCCCCTCTCGATCCTGTGTGTCCCAGGTGAAACCCGTGCCCATCTGATGCAGCGTGACCTCGGGGTGCGCAGATTTGATGTAAAGCTCTTCCCCCGACGCTTGCACCCCTTTTATGAACTGCACGATACCGACTTTTTGCCCGTATCCCAGTGCGCGCATCGCCATGCCAAAAGCGGAGCTCGTTTTGCCTTTGCCATCGCCCGTCATCAATACGCTGACACCCCGTTCGATATCAGCTTTGGCAATACCTTCGTCTACCGCGGCTTTTTGCTTGGCCATGGCCTTATTGTGTCGCGTCGTTTTGTCCATATCGTCTCCCTAGAGGGCGAGCCTAACGCCGGCGTAAACTGTTGTGCCGGGCACTTCGTAGCCGGGAAGTCGCTGATCGTTGCTGTCAGTCACATTCAGTATGCGCGCTTCCAGCGACCAACGCGCCGAGGCTGCCCAGCGGGCAGTGAAATCCAGGCTAGTGGTCTCATCGATTGCCATTCCAAAAGGATCCAGCGCCTTGCCGGTGTAGTGTGCGGTGAGGCGAGAAGACCACTGCCTGCTGGACCATAACAGACTTATGCGCGCGGTCTCTTCTGGTCGGTAGGGTCTGTCACTTCCGTTGCGCTCGCTTGCGTCCAGCCAGGTGACATTCCCCTCGACAGACCAGTGATCAGAAAATGGCATGCGCGCGATGAGTTCGAGTCCTTCTGCGCTACTGGTTCCCGAGGTCTGGAGATAGCCACTGTAGGAGGCCAGGTCGAAAACAATGGCGTCCTCGATTTGCTGGTCAAACCAGATTAACTCCACAGTCAGCTGACCCAGAGTGCCCGCGAGGCCGACTTCCCAGCCTTCCGAGGTTTCTTCACGCAATGCAGTACCTGATGCAGGGGGGTAAGAAAATGGCCCTTCGTTGTAGGCCATTTCATAGAGGCTGGGTGCCCGAAAGCCGGTGCCTATTGCGGCTCTGACAACCCAGTCCCGGGCGCGGCCCGGGAGTGCGTGCCGGGCGCTGACGCGCCAGCTGTTGTGGGTGCCGAAATCCTCGTTATCGTCGTGTCTCCATCCAGCGGTGATTGCACCCGCTGCGAATTGCTGCCGGGCTTCCAGATAAATGCCCGTATTATCTCGGGATCGATCGCTGCTGCTGTCTGTTAAAGATTGGGATTCGTGATCGACGCCATAGGTCACTCGCGTGTTCTCTCCAACGCGCCATGTCCCCACCAGCGACGTGGTATCGGTCTCTCCTTCGGTTTGGTAAGCCAGGCTTTGAGCGGAATCAAACGCGCGCTCGGTATTGCTATCGGCAAAACTCAGCTCCAGGTAGTGTGCATCCGCCTGCCAGCTCGCTGAGATGCGCCAGGCAGTCTGCTCGTAGTCATCCTCGCAGTCGTGAATCAATGCGAAGGTCAGGGTGTTGTAGCAGCCATCGTAGTCGTTATCGCCCGACAGCCGTGTGGCGGTCACACCCAGGCTCAATGATGGGCTGATTTGTGTCTTCAGGGCCGCGTGTGCGGTACTGTTCTCGTAGCCATCTCGGTCTGGGTCGACCGCGTCGATTTCGCGGGCGTTGAAGCCACTGGTTTCCATTTGGGCCAAGGAAACAGAGCCGGTCACGTTATCGGTGATCAGCGCGCCGTTGATCGCTCCCAGGTAGTAATCGTCGCTCCCGGCCTCGAAAAAGCCCTCCACGCCGCTTCCCTCGGCATGATCCGTAGTAGACAGCAAAATCACGCCCCCTGCGTCGGCTCCCCACAGCAACCCCTGCGGCCCCCGCAGTACCTCGATGCGAGACAGGCTGCTACCGAGGAGATGCTCGATGCGGGGGCTTATCTGGGGCGAGGAGGGATCGGCAATATTAATGCCGTCGAGCACGATCCGGGTGCGAAACCCATCCTCGCCGCGGATGCGAACGGCTGCCGCTTTGCCATAGCCGCCATCCATGGTCACTGTCACCCCAGGCTGCGCGTCGAGCAGGGATCCCAGATCAGGGTAGCCAAAGGAGCGGATGTCCTCTTTGTCCAGCACGCTGACGGATACGCCGAGCTCATCCAGAAGCTCGGGTGTTCGCGACGCCACGATTACGGTTTCCTCGATCGAGGGAGAGTCAATTGTCCCCGCTTCTGCGAGCGCAAGGTTGGCGAGGAACCCGCCCGTCAGAACCGACAGGGTCGCGCTAAAAAGCCAGCGAAAACCAAACTCGACTTTGTAAAAAAAATGCAGGATCGGTGGGGCATCGCGGAGCGAGATCGCATCGAAGCGAACCGAACCGGCTAACACCCGCCCGTGCGCTCGACTGGCGCGTTCTTTTACGATCACAGCTGTTCCTCTTTACCCAATACGGGGCCATTGCAAAAGATCACCAAAGGGGGAGAGGGAGGGGATGCGGGCGCTGCCAGAGAGATCCAGTGACGCCGGAGGCACCCTATGGTCGCCCTCCGCGCCACATGATGAATTCAGGTCAGGCAGGTATCGGGCTCTCATCAAAATGATGACCGTTGCGGGGGCAGCGCCGGACTTGATCGAATCGCACCGGACTTCCCTTTTAACCTGCCCAGATCAATCGATCGGCAGGCACCTGACGGGGCGAACAGTACGCGCGCCCCGCGATGGGGTCAATCGTGACCGGTGTTAATATCGTGCAATGGCTCTCACAAATGTCGAATTTGCGCCCGATATGGCGCAACGCGCGCGCATCACAACGCTACTGGGTCGGGAGCCTCGCGGCTTGAGAGCGGTCGCCGTTGCCGATGCCGATGGCGAGCCGGTGGTAATTCGTGTTGCATCGGTGGTGGATGAAACCCCGTTTCCTACGCTGTATTGGTTGATCGGTCGTGAATTATCCTTGCGAATCGACCGGCTTGAAGCTGCGGGCTGGATTGCACGACTGCAGGCGCGGGTCAATGGGTCGGAGTCGTTACGACAATCCATGCGCGCAGACCATGAGCAACACAAGATCGCCAGAGAAGGCTTTCTCACCGACGAAGAGGCGCAGTTTCTTTCCAAGCGAGGTATGCGCGCCGCTCTCGATCAGCGGGGTATCGGAGGCATCGCTGAGCACGACAGAATTCGCTGCCTCCATACCTGGTACGCCGCGCATCTGGTCACGCCTAACACCATCGGTAAATTGGTCGATGAAGTTTTGGCAGAAAGTGAATACTTGGCCCCAGATTAGGGGCTATGCAGTGTTATGCTTGCGCGCCTTCTAACTAGGTGTTTGGTAAAAGGTTTTGCATGTCAGCTAATATTGATGATCTTCGCATTCGCAATTTACGCGAGCTTCTGACGCCCGAGTCATTGATTGCGGAAATGCCTGCCAGTGACGCGCTGGCACAGCACGTCACCGATGCACGTGGCGCGATTCAGGCGGTCTTGAACCAATCGGATGATCGCCTCGTGGTGGTGGTGGGACCCTGTTCCATTCATGATCCTGTTGCCGCTATGGATTATGCCGGGCGGTTAAAGGAGATTGCCGAGCAGTTGGCGGACGAGCTATTGATAGTGATGCGGGTTTACTTTGAAAAGCCGCGCACGACAGTGGGTTGGAAGGGCCTGATTAATGACCCCCACCTCGATGACTCCTTTGATGTCACTGAGGGCCTGCACAAAGCCCGCAAGCTCTTGCTCGATATCAACGCACTGGGCCTGCCCACCGCAACCGAATATCTCGATCTGATATCACCGCAATATATTGCCGATCTGATCAGTTGGGGCGCCATCGGTGCTCGGACAACAGAGAGCCAGAGTCACCGGGAGCTCGCCAGCGGCTTGTCTTGCCCGGTCGGATTTAAAAATGGCACTGGCGGGAATATTCAGATTGCCGTGGATGCTATCGGGGCGGCGCAAAACTCCCATCACTTTTTATCCGTGACCAAGGGCGGGCACTCGGCCATTTTTGAAACCGAGGGCAATCCCGATTGCCACCTGATTTTGCGCGGTGGTCCCCAGCCCAACTACGATATGTTTTCGGTCGACGATGCCTGTGCGCTGCTAAAACGCGCCGGGTTACGGGAAAGCGTGATGATTGATGCCAGTCACGCCAACAGCCGCAAGCAGCCCGCTCGTCAAAGAGCCGTGGCCGAGGATATTGCCTCTCAGGTACAACGGGGTGACCGGCGGATTATCGGATTAATGCTGGAGAGTTTTATCGAGGCGGGTCGTCAGGACGTCACGAATAAAGATGAACTGGTTTATGGCATGAGCATTACCGATCCTTGTATGGACTGGCAACAGACAGTCGAGACGCTGCAATGTTTGGCAGCTTCGGTCACCGCGCGGAGGAGGGGGCCTTAAGCCATGACGCGCACCTTTTGTCACGGAAGCATCGTAGCGCTTAGCCGCTGGCTCCTGGCGCTGCTATTGATGGCCGGACCCTCGTTGTCGGTCGGACAGGACGTGCCAGAAGATGAGGCCTTTAATCCCGAGCAAATGACGGTTGCTGAACTCTCTGAGGAAGTGGCCAGAGAGCTTGAATCGCTGCGGCGCTTTGAAGCGCATCCGCTGCCCGAATCCTTCGAGCGCCGCAGAACCCTTGAGGTTCGTCGTGATGAGAAAACCATCAAGGTATTAAAAAGCATCATTTCGCTTTCGGAGAGCGTGCTGGAGCTACCCGAAGACGCGCCGGAAAGAGAGAAGCTCAGGCAACTGATGAGCCTGCGCGAAGGGCAAATTGAAAGGGCGATTGTTGAGCGATTCGAAAGCCTCACAGTGCGCTTGAATGAATCGCTGGAACGCCAGCGCGAGTTATCCGGTGTGTCGCTCCTTAGTGAGGAAGCTTTTTCTGACTTGATTGATAAGTACAGGTTGTCCTATCTGGGACTGTCGACGGAGCAGGTACTGTTGCTCGAGCGTTTGGGCATCGGCGATGAAGCACTGCGTGAAAAAGTGCTTAAAACGCTAAATCTATACGGCGAGGAGTTGGTGGGAGTGATTCATATTCACCACCATGCACTCAAGCTGTTGGCTGCCCGACAGGCTGCTGCCGGGACCGACTCCGAGTTGGTGCAGTCAGCGCGTTTTGAAGCAGAGCGACTGGAATTGGCCGTTGTGCGGCTCACCAGCGTTGTCACGATGCTGGAGCGTCTTGATGGCGATACCCTCGCAATGCGCCGCGTGCTGATCGAAAAAAGCGGTGGCCTGGCCTTGTCCTTAGTCGATACCGCGATGATCAACGTGGTGTTGGGCGAAACGCAGGACAGGCTGGTCGATTGGTTCAGCGTCAACGGTGCCAGTACTTTGCTCTCGGCAATTTTATTCGTTGGCATTCTTATCCTCGCACGCTCGCTGGCGGGTCTTTCCAAACGCCTTACCGAGCGGGCATTGCGGCACTCGGATCAGTCGATCTCTCAACTGCTTAAGGAAACCCTGATCTCCATGGCGGGGACAGTGGTTTTTCTGATCGGCTTATTGGTAGCCCTGGCGCAGGTCGGAGTTTCGGTAACGCCAATGATCGCCGGTCTGGGGGTGGTGGGTTTTATCGTGGGTTTCGCGCTTCAGGATACCCTGAGCAATTTTGCTTCAGGAGCGATGATTTTGGCGTATCGGCCGTTTGATACGGGGGATTTCATTGCCGCCGGCGAAGCAGAGGGCACGGTGCTGAAAATGAATCTGGTGAACACCACAATTGTCACCGTTGAGAACAAGGTGTTGATTATCCCCAACAGTAAAATCTGGGGCGGTGTCATTATGAATGTGACGGGCCAGAAATTGCGGCGTACCGATATAATTTATCGCGTCAGTTATTCCGATGACGTGGATCTGGTGCAGGGCATTCTTGAGGAGCTGATTGATGCTGATGAGCGCTGGCTTGATGACCCTGAGCCATTGGTAAGGCTCAAGCAGTATAGCGAATCGTCAATTGACTTTATGGTGCGTGCCTATGCCAAAACCGACGAATACTGGGAAGCGGTTTGGGCGCTGAATAAGGCCGTTAAAAAACGCT
>Ga0255776_10000495_pt1 | contig 45362 bp, 39 predicted proteins | sample 071ome_19_FD_179974 | JGI IMG/M metagenome (GOLD analysis project Ga0255776, IMG submission 179974) | Coastal salt marsh microbial communities from the Groves Creek Marsh, Skidaway Island, Georgia - 071413AT metaG (version 2) | ecosystem: Environmental > Aquatic > Marine > Intertidal zone >... | reverse complement strand
GTTCTTAAGGAAATTTAAAATTACAAACAGGAAACAAGGGAGACTGCAGGATGGGCGCAGCAGAAGAACTTTACTTGGACGATTTCACAAAAACAGAAGCAGAGCCAAAAGAGAAGGGGCGTAGAGGCCGCAAGAATACTGCAGCTAAGCGTTTAGCAGCACGTCGTAGCATTGAAGCGTACCAGGAAGAAAGAGCACTGACTAAGAATCTGGAAGAATTCTGGTTTGACGATCTCTAATTAAGAATAATTCTTTATGCCCATAGGTAACACCCTGTTACCTATGGACACAAAGTCTACTCACCTCAATTATAAACACCCCTTTACAACCACGCCAAACCGCACAAAAAAAGAGCATTTACACCCATCTAAAAAACTAATCTCATTTTTTATTATGAGTTTGCGTAACCCCACCTTGGGATCATTGTTTGATCAACCCCGAGCTGATCCAGAATTCTCGCCACCACAAAATCAACAATATCATTGATCGATTTAGGTTCATGGTAAAAACCTGGTGCTGCTGGCATGACCACTGCCCCCATACGACTCAACTTCAACATGTTTTCAAGATGGATATCAGACAGAGGCATCTCTCGTACAAGCAGAATGAGCTTCTTGCGTTCTTTCAATACCACATCCGCTGCTCGTTCAATCAGATTATTACTCGCGCCACACGCTACCGCTGACAAGGTGCCGGTACTACATGGACAAATCACCATTTGCCCCGGACCACTGGATCCAGAAGCAACGGGCGCCATCCAGTCTTCACGACCATAGACCTGAAGTGAGCCCTCAGAAATTTGATACTTTTCAACCAAATGGCTTTTCAACGATTCAGGATTAGCAGGCCATTTTTCTTCGGTTTCAGTAGCAATCACCATTTGAGCCGCCTTTGAAACCATTAAAAACACAGGCACATTGGCCGCAAACAAGCATTCAATCAAACGCATTCCATACTGAACACCGGATGCTCCCGTTAGAGCGACAGTGACAGGCGCTTGTAAATCTGAATGATTAGTCATCTGTTAACCTTATTTATCTAGTTGAGTGGCTGCCAACTGATCCAGCAGCTTTTGATGAACACCACCAAAACTTCCATTACTCATACAGACAATGTGCGTACCCGGTTTAGCCGCCGCACACACCTGATTCACCAAGTCATCGAGATTATTGACCACCGAATTATGAGGTTTATCACCCAGAAAATCGGACAATTGATAATCGAGTGAATCAGCCTGATACCAGTAACTTCGATCGGCCGAACGAACACTGTCTTCAAGCAATTCATTATGTACGCCCATCTTCATAGTATTGGATCTCGGTTCCAGCACAGCAATAATCGGTTGTTCACCTACTCGACTGCGAATGCCTTCCAGAGTCAATCGAATGGCTGTCGGATGGTGGGCAAAGTCATCATAGACGGTGACTCCAGCCACCTGACCTTTAACTTCCATACGACGCTTAACACTTTCGAAAGAAGATAACGCATCCGCCACGACGTCCGGTAATATTCCGATACTACGAGCGCAGGCAAACACGCCCAACGCATTTGCCACATTATGAGAACCCAACAGGCTCCATTCTACTCGGGCGGTGTGCTCCCCCTGGAAGCTGACATCAAAGGCTGAGCCATCCGGGTTTTCCAACACCGCTTGCCAATCGGCATTCTGACCATCCAGAGAAACAGTATTCTGATCACTCCAACAACCTCGCCCTATCACATCCACCGCGTTCGCTTCATTGGCCTGAGAAATCACCATGCCATTTGAAGGCACGGTTCGAACCGCATGATGAAATTGCGTTTTAATGGCTTCCAAATCCCGGAAAATATCAGCGTGATCAAACTCAACATTGTTAATCAGCAAGGTATTCGAATGGTAATGAACAAACTTCGAGCGCTTATCAAAAAATGCACTGTCGTATTCATCGGCTTCAATCACAAAGAAATCACTTTCACCAACACGCGCCGATACACCAAAATTCTCAGGCACCCCACCTATCAGAAATCCCGGCTTAAACCCTGCAAACTCAAGTACCCACGCTAACATGCTGGAAGTGGTGGTTTTTCCATGAGTTCCCGCAATAGAGAGAACCCATTTATCTCTTAACAAATGATCACCCAACCACTGAGGGCCGGAAGTGTAAGGAATGTTCTCATTCAAGATTCGCTCGACACACGGATTACCGCGACTCATGGCATTGCCAATAACTACTAAATCAGGCGTATTATCCAGCTGAGCAGGATCAAAGCCTTCAATCAACTCAATGCCCGCCGCCTCCAATTGATCACTCATTGGCGGATAAACATTGGCATCCGACCCTGTCACTTTATGGCCCAACTGCTTTGCAATTTGAGCAAGACCACCCATGAAGGTGCCGCACACACCTAAAATATGAATATGCATAATGGTTTTATTCCTTAACCGTCGCTGCTCGACTTCCTTCAAAGCACACTAAAAACCAGCGATATGATATTTCTGATACGCCAGTGAATTTTGATCTATTCTCAAGGAAATCAACATTTATCGGAAAAGCATACCCCCTGCTCTTAGATGCCGCAAAATTTTCCTTTTTATGACCGCCATGAACCGCTAAAATCTACACACTTTTTATGGTTAACCCTCTGGAGTTCAAATAATGACCACAATTAAAGACGCACTTGTTCAGCAAGGATGCGATGCCTCGCTTATTGACGTAATTCAACGAATTTTGTCGGCCAGCAAGGACATATCTTTTCGACTACAACAAGGCGCTTTAGCTGGAATTTTGGGCTCTGCAGAAGCAGAAAATGTACAAGGTGAAACCCAGAAAAAATTAGACGTAATTTCTAACGATCTTTTAAAAGACGCTCTGAAACAGTCGCCTTATGTTCACGGTATTGCTTCCGAAGAAGAAGACAACGCGGTGGCAGGCAATGAAGGGGGTCAGTATTTGGTGACGTATGACCCGTTGGACGGTTCATCCAACATTGATATTAACGTATCTGTTGGCACCATCTTCTCTATCATGAACAGCTCTGGCAATCCTGATCTTGGTGAAGACTTTTTGCAAGCAGGGTCTAACCAGGTAGCCGCTGGCTACATTCTGTACGGTCCATCCAGCATCCTGGTCATCACCACAGGTCAAGGTGTTTCCATGTGGACACTGGATCACACCATTGGTGAGTTCGTTCAAACCAACGATAACGTACAAATTCCAGAACATACCAAAGAATTCGCGATCAACATGTCTAACCAGCGTTTCTGGGCAGAGCCTGTTCAGAACTACGTTGCTGATTTACTGGCTGGTGAAGATGGTCCTATCGGCAAGCGTTTCAATATGCGCTGGGTAGCAGCTATGGTAGCCGAAGTTCATCGTATTCTTACCCGCGGTGGTATCTTCATGTACCCATGGGACAGCCGTGAACCAGGTAAGCCTGGTAAACTGCGTTTGATGTATGAAGGCAATCCAATGGCCTTCCTGGTGGAACAAGCGGGCGGCCTTTGTCGTACGGACAGCGAGCGCATGCTGGACGTTAAACCTACACAAATCCATCAACGCGTACCTGTTTTCCTTGGTTCAAAGGAAGAAGTCGAACGCGCAATGTCTTATAACAAATAAGCGCTTTCTGACTATTTCATTTAGTATGACTCTGTCACTTAAAGATCAGCGCATTGCACTGATCTTTAAGTCAGCAAAAAACATAAGCAAGACCTAACCTATCGAGTTTTAAGCGTTGTTAACTCAGCACTTTATGACTCGACGTTGGTTGTTCTCAGCCAACCTGATTATTCGAGGATATTACTGTGGCAAACTTTCTTAAGAAAATTTTCAAACCTAAATGGCAGCATAAATCTGAAGAGGTGCGTTTAGGCGCTGTACCTCAGCTATCCATTGCCAACCCAGAACAAAAACAGATTCTGATTGACCTGATCACGAACGACGAATCTGACAAGGTCAAAAAAGCCGCAGTCGATCAATTCTCCGATTTAACGTCATTAATTGAGCTAAGCCATAACGCCAACAAAACGGCTCAAACGTTAGCCAATGAAGCTCTTGCCAAACACCTATCAATCGAGAACAAACAACACTGGCCAACGGATCAGCAACAGATTGCTGAACTGGTCATTTCACTGCCAAATCTTCCGGCTACGACCGATCTGGTAAACCTGATCAACGATCAAGGCTTACTGGCCAACATCGCTGAAAAAGCACGAGTAGCAAGCGTAAGACAACAAGCGACTCAAGCCATTACCGACAGCAAAACTCTGGAAGCACTAGAGAAGGCGATCAAAGGTAAAGACAAAGGTTGTCAGAAGATCATTCGAGAGAAATTAAACGCACTTCAAGAACAGCAAGCGCAAGAACAAAAACGTCAAGAAGAAATCCAACAGGCCATTCAGGCAGCTCAACAACAGGCCAAGCTTCCTTTCCAACCATTGTGCGAGGCCAAGCTGGATACGCTTGAAACGCGCTGGCAAAAAGCAAAAGCTAATGCAGCACCCGAACAACAAGAAGAGTTCAACCAAGCCATTGAGCAATGTAAAAAAATCATTGCTGACCACTATCAAGCCGAAAGCGAAAAGAAAGCTCAAGCTGAAGCGCACCTTGATGCGAAACAAGAACAGGAAGCAACGGTTAATCTACTGGAAAGCGAGCAAGATCAGGTACTTGAACAAGGCGATTTCAACAGCCCTGCACTGAATGCCTTGCTAAAAACACAAGCAAATCGCTGGCAGGACAGCTCTGAAACCACCAAACCGGCGAAGTCTCTTGAGAACCGTTACAAGCGAGTTAACGCATCACTTGAACAATTCATTCAAGCCAAAGATTTACTGGAAGAAAATAAAACAGAACTCGAAGCGTTACTTCAACAGGAAGAGCCTGATTTAGCGGCACTTAAAACCACGCTTAATGCCATCGATTGGCCCTCGGAGTTAAAAGAGCCGGAACTGATTGCACAGGCTCATAATGTATTGGGCGACGCACAGAAAGAACAACGTAAAGTGCGCAGCAACCTGAAACAGGATTGCAGCACCGCCGAAGATCTTTTGTCCAAAGCGGAAGAAATGCTTACCGATGGAACACTGAAAGGTATTTATCAAAACCTTCGCCAAGCACAAGACATCATGCACAACTGGCCTAACGAGCGTAAGGTCAACAAGCGCTTACGCCAGCTGCAATACAAGTTCAAAGAGATGAAAGATTGGCAAGACTATGCGGTTCTGCCAAAGCTTGAAGAGCTGTGTGATCGAATGGAAGGAATGATCAATGCAGATGTCTCTCTTGAAACCCTGTCCGGACAACTGCGCCAAGCTCGTAACGAATGGAAAGAGCTGGGCTATGGCGATAACAACTACGGTCAAGCGTTATGGCATCGTTTTAAAGATGCCTCAGAGAAAGTTAATGAGCGTTGCAAACCACATTTCGAAGCACTAAACGATCTTCGTGCCCAGAATCTGGAGCGTCGTAAAGCCATCATTACCCAGCTGTCGGAATTCGTTGAAAAGGTTGATTGGGACAAAGCGGACTGGAAAGTCATCGACAAACTGTACAAACAATCGATCGAAGAATGGAAACAATGCACGCCGGTAGATCGAGCAGCCGTAAGTAAAATCCAGGAAAGCTTCGATGCGCCATTGCATCTTCTTAAAGATCGCCTGAAACAAGCGCGTGACACCAATACTGAAGTTAAACAGAGCTTACTTGAAGAAGCCAAGCAGCTTCTTGACCTGGACAACCTGAAGCAAGCAACCGACAAAGCCAAAGCACTTCAAAGGCAATGGCAGCAAGTAGGTATCTGCCATCGTCGCCAGGAACAACACCTTTGGAAAGAGTTCCGAGCAGTCTGTGATGAGTTATTTGGTAAACGCTCGAACCAATGGCAAGAACAACAGGATCAGCTCCAGACCAACATGAGTCAGGCACAGCAAGTCATCGATCAGATTAAAGAGCTTGCTGAATCGGATGCTGACGAAGCAAAAGAACTGGCAGCCAGACTGCGCGAACTTCAGGGCGCATACAGCAACCTTGGAAGCCTGCCTAAAGAGCACTATGAAGCCCTTGAACAAGGGTTCCGTGAAGCATCAGATCTTGTGAAAGATCGCATGTCAGAATTAAAACGCGCGCATAAAGCCAAGCAAGGTGAAGCACTGGTAAGTAAACTTAAAATCTATCAAGCCACCAGCACCAAAGAACTGGCGGAAGATCAGGCATCCGAACAGTGGCAAGCCCTTTTTATTGAAGACAAGAAACTCAGCAATGCGCTTGAATCTGCCTGGAAAGATCTTTTGGCTGGCAAGACATCACTGGAGCCAGCAAGTGAAGATAAACTGCGTGAACTATGTATCCGAAGTGAAATTGTTGCAGATAAGCCATCACCGGAAGCCGATCAAAGTTTGAGAATGTCTCTTCAGGTAGAACGTCTTTCGAAAGGAATGAACTCCGGAGATAACAACAAAGAAACCACCACATCGTTGCTCTGCGAGTGGCTATCACTGGAAGTACCAGCTCAAAGCTTCAATGAATATCTGGATCGTTTACTGATTGCACTTGAGTATAAGTAATAGATCTCGTACATCATAAATCAGTCATCGCGGAATCAATCTTCACATTGATTCTGCGATTGGCTACTGGCTTTCCAGGGCCAGCTTATCGAAGAAATCCTGCTCCCAACGTTTCAACTGACCACTCTTCTTAGCTTTCAGCAACGCCTCGTCAAACTGGCGAATGATTTCTTTTCCGTCACTTCTGCTTTTAGACACAATGAAATGTAAACCTGCGTCCATAATGGAGTTATTCAGCATCTTAATGTTAGCGTCTATAAAGTGTTGGAAAAGCGTGTATTCTCCAGTCATTCGCTCAATGGGAACAATATCTACACGACCTTGAGCAAGCAACCGAAAGCAATCAGGCAAATCTGAAGGGGTAACCACTTCAAATTCCATCAATGACAACAAGGGCGCGCGCAGCTCTTCGAGAGAATAACCGTTGGGTCGACAAAGTCGAGTCCACCCTTTGCGCTTCAGTAATTCAATCGACCATTCAGTGTCTTTCACTTCATCTCTTACAAATAAATAAGACCCAATATTAAAGACGGGTTGAGAGTAGTAAAAATGTTGATCGCGTTCTGAATCCCAGACATAAGGGAAGGTTCCAAGATGTATCCCCGCTTTGGTTTGCTCGTAGCCTCTGGCCCAAGGCTGAAAAATCATCTCAAAATCAAAATAATCGTCGGTTTTATCCAGAATGCCTTTTATGACAGGAATCATTAGGCCGCTGTCAGGTAAACTTCTATCCACATAAGGCGGGTATAAATCGCCAGTCGTGACCGTTTCATTGGCATAAGAAGCTGACGCCGAGATCCAGATAAAGCAAGATAGGATGGATTTTAATAAAATCTGGTAATTCATTTTTGCTTCCCAGTTAACATCTTTATATGATGAACTGCTTTTACAATAACTAAAAAAATAATAATGACTTAAGGATAGAATATGCGCACGCTTCTGGCTGCCCTGACTGTAACTTTTTTATCATTTAGCTCTCAAAGTCACGCTGATCTCAAATTAGACTCCGTTGGTGTGGGTCACTGGCTTGATGAAAACCCGTACATTGAAGTCTATCAAGAGACCGACATGGGTCTTCATCCTCAGATTTTTCTTGGCACCGATGTAGTGGGCGCAAGCGTTAAAACGGACCCACTGTATGAAAAATATGGTGTTGGCATTGCCCCTTATTTTGGCTTGGGTTCTGCGGATAGTGATATGACAGGTCTTATGGGTGTAGAGATTGATCGCTCGTTTAAGATCATGAACAAACGCCTGGATGCGTATTTCAGACTGAATATCGACTTTGACGACTCTGATATGATGTTCGGTGCACGCTATTTCTTTGATAGCGAATAACTCTCTATTTTGACTCTGATGAAACCTATGAGCAGTACCCGTTATATCACATCCTTAACGATGGCAAGCTTTCTCGCAAGCGGGCTTGTTATCAGCTCAAAAGCAACAGCCGGGGGAAATCATTCGCCCCTTCTGATGCTTATTAGCAATAAGCTTAAAATTGAAAAGCTTTTGACGCAGGCTGAAGCAGAATCTCAAAGCTGCCAAGCCAATACAGATCAGGCATGGAAACTTCTGAAACCAAGCCTGCATATGCTGGAAGAGTATTCTCAAGAAAAAGAAGGCAATTATCTAAACCAGGAAGCTTACGCAAACAGCCTCAGTCAACGAGCAAAAATGCTGGAAAGCTACGCGCAATTGATGGATCGGCTGTTTCACCTCAAAGAACGCTGTTAAGCATCACTCCTCGGCAACCACGATCTCGATGCCTTTGGCACTGTCTTCCTGAGAGTCACTTCCCTCAACATCAACCGTTTCAGCTCTCTGACCATCCAATCGCTTAACCATAAACTTGATCACATCTCGCCAGGTCAGAATTCCAAGAATGTTATGTTCATCATCCACTACGGGCAAACAAGACACCGATTGATCAATGATCGTTCGTAAAGCCCGTGAAGCACTGGTATTAGGGTACACTGTCAAAGGGCCGCGGCTCATAAACTGATGCGCAGGTTTCCGTAACACCTCTATCTCAGCCACAGTCGCATTACCGGCTTCGACGCGTGGCGAAATATGAAACAGTACATCTCGATCCGAGATCATTCCGACCAGCTTGTTGCTCTCATCCACCACTGGTAAATGATGAAAACGATGTTCCTTAAAGATCTTCCAGATGTCAGACAGCAACGTGTCCATCGTGACAGTCTCTACATTAGAAGACATCAAATCTGAAACAATCATTCCTAATCCTCTGATTTCATTAGCAGTTTCTTACTTTCAGTATAGTCGATTTATTTTTACATACTGTTTTTCAATGTTTTATCAATTACTTAACGCTTTCTACGTCCAGAAAGTCCCTGACAAACTCTGACACCCGATGCTCAATCCAGTAACTGCCATCGCCATTAAACGAGACAAATCCCACATGACCACCATGGTCCGGAGTTTCAAGATGTACATTTTCCAGAGGTTTAACTAAATCATAGGGATAGGCGCTTTCAGACAGGAATGGATCATCCTTGGCATTAATGATTAACGCCGGAATTTCAATGTGCGACAGATATCCTAGACAACTGGATTTACTCCAGTAATCCCTGGCATCTTCAAAGCCATGCAAAGGCGCCGTATACATATCATCAAACTGCTGAAAGTTCCGAATACCCTCAAGATCATTCACCGGAATCTCTGGAAATTGAGCCTGCTTCACACGCATCTTGGCTCTGAGATCCTTCAAAAAACGGGTCATGTAGATCTTGTTTTGGGTCTTAGCCAATTCATGAGCACAACCTTCCAAATCACAGGGAACTGAAACCCCAACCACAGCCTTCACTTTTTTGTTTAAAGTCTGCGCTTCACGACCTGCATGCAACAGGCTCAGATTGCCTCCCATACTAAAACCGACCAAAGCGATATGGTCATAATGCGCTTCAGCATGTTCAATGACCTTAGCCAAATCTTCAGTGGCTCCGCTGTGATAAAAACGCTTTTGTCGATTCATCATCGGACCACAGGAACGAAAGTTCCAGGCTAACGCATCAAAGCCCAAGCGGTTCATCTGATGACACATTCCAACCACATAAGGCCGTTCGCTATGGCCTTCCAGACCATGGGACACAATAACTAGCTTGCGTTCTTCCGAAGGCGTTCCATTCAACCGGTACCAATCCACACAAAGCACATCCTGATCATCCGTCTCAATGGTCTCTCGCTCACCAAGAGATATGGATAACTTTCTGAACAGAGAAGGATAAATCGTGTTGAGATGACCACTTCGAAGCCATAAAGGCGCTCGATAACTGGACTGTTCAATTAACATGGAATTCTACCTGACCGAACTTTTCTTATTGAGGATGTTTGCATACTACTCTCTCTTTGTGACGATACAAAATTCTTGACCCAAGAAATGAACCATGGTTCACTTCATAAAAAATGAATCAGAATTCATAGTATGGCTTATCGAGCAACCGCTAACACTGAAGCAAAGAAATCCGAAAGTCGGGCACGATTATTAAGTGCCGGATTAGCTCTGGTTTACGAAGGTGGTTTCAATAACATCACCATCAGTAAAGTCGCCAAGAAAGCCAATGTTGCCACGGGTACAGTCTATCGGTACTTCGCATCAAAAGGTGAGCTATGCGAAAAGATCTTCCTTATGGCAACACAGATAGAGCTCGATAAAGTCACTGAAACCTGTCAGATGCCCGATAAACCACCTTTTGAACGAATGCAACTCACCCTAACTGAGTTTGCCCAAAGAGCCATCAAAGGACGACGCTTGGCTTATGCGCTCATTGCTGAACCTGTGGACAGCATGCTGGATGAAACCCGCCTGCAATTTCGAAAGGCCTATGCTGAGCAATTTGCTAACGTCATTGAACAAGGCATTGCCAACCAGGATTTTGTCCCGCAACCCGCGATGATCTCAGCGACCGCCATCGTAGGTGCCGTATCAGAAGCGCTCATAGGCCCTCTGTCGCCAGATAACGCAGATCCCATTGAAAGCCAGCAACTGACGGATGATGTAGTGAACTTTTGCTTACGTGCACTCTCAGGTAAAGCCGTAGCCACTGAATAAAACACGGGCCAACAGAAACGATTTCCAGGAAAAACAATGACGACAGAAAACAAGAATAACAGCCCATTACTCTCTGAAACTCATGACGTGCTGAACCAGTTGCATGCACTGGAAAATCAGAATTTATATACCCAAGACATCGCTTTGAAAGAAGCAGTCAACCACAATGGCGGTGAATGGGCGAATGAAGAACTCAGTCAATTTGGGCAACTCACAGGGTCAGCAGAAAACATTGAGTGGGGTCATTTATCCAACAAACATAAACCCAGCTTTAAAACCCATGATCGATTTGGTCAACGGGTTGATCAAGTGGATTTCCATCCGTCCTATCATCACTTGATGGATCAAGCAATTTCCAACGGCCTGCATTCAAGCCCTTGGACAGTGCCCAAATCTGGGGCACATGTCGCGCGAGCCGCGAAAACCTATATGCAAAGTCAAGTGGAAGCAGGCCACGGTTGCCCAATTACGATGACCTTTGCCTGTACACCAACTCTACTGAAACAACCTAACATCGCCAAGGAATGGTTACCTAAAATACACAGCAGACACTACGACCCAAGCAACCGGCCTCATTTTGAAAAAGCCGGTTTAACCATTGGTATGGGGATGACCGAAAAACAAGGCGGATCGGATGTTAGAGCCAACACGACTCGAGCCATTCCAGTAGGTCAGCCTGGAGCGGGTGAACTTTATCAGCTGATAGGCCACAAGTGGTTTTTATCTGCGCCCATGTGTGACGGATTTTTGGTATTAGCACAGGCGGAAGGCGGTTTGTCCTGCTTCCTGGTTCCTCGCTGGCGACCTGACGGCAGCAAGAACCCGATCCAAGTTCAACAGTTAAAGGATAAAATGGGGAATGTTTCCAACGCATCCAGTGAAGTGGAATTCAGAGGCGCATTGGCCTGGCTTATCGGTGATGAAGGACGCGGAGTCGCCAATATTCTGGAGATGGTTGCCCTGACCCGCTTTGACTGCATGGTGGGCTCGTCCGCCGGTATGCGTCAGGCCGTCAGTCAAATCATCCACCATTGCCAACATCGAAGTGTGTTCGGGAATATCCTGATCAATCAGCCATTAATGCAAAATGTGCTGGCGGATCTGGCGCTGGAAAGTGAAGCCGCTATGGCTCTTTCATTCCGAATGGCAAGAGCGCTCGATACGATGGCCAGTAATGAACACGAAGCCATGATTATGCGTTTAGGCACCGCCATCGGGAAATACTGGATTTGCAAACGCACGCCGGCGCATGCTTATGAAGCCATGGAATGTATCGGGGGCGCTGCGGTGATGGAAGACAGCATTATGCCAAGGCTTTACCGCGAAGCACCGATTAATGCTATTTGGGAAGGCAGTGGTAACGTGCAATGTCTGGATGTTTTGCGAGCGATAAACAAAACACCACAAACTCTCGATGCCTTACTCTCAGAGCTCAATACAGCCCATGGACGAAACGCCACCTATGACAAAATGTTTAATAAAACCACTCAATTATTGAAAGATCTGGAAGGGTTTGAATATCAGGGGCGTATCATTGTTGAAAAATTAGCCACCTTATTCCAGGCCTGCGTGTTAATTAACACAGGCAATGACAGTGTATCGGACCTGTTCTGTGCAGCTCGACTTGAAAACAATGGCACCCAGTTTGGAACCATCCCAACAAACAAAAAACCCAATAAATTCAATCTAAAGGAATACATAGCTAGAGCAGCACTTTAACTTATTTTGACTCTATTCAAGGTCAAACTGAGCGTTTTAAGTCGTTTTTTTGACCTTAAAGACAACTAAGTAACAAAATGTAATTTCAGTAACGTGCATTTATTACAAAAGAACAACAGACTATTTTTTACTCAATTGTGATAATGATCACATCCTTTCACAGTATGTGAGCGTTTGAGAGCGTTTTGGATCTTTCATTTTTGTTTTAGCCGCCTTTTTTAAGGCGGCTTTTTTATGTCTGTTTGATTTTACTTTGCGACATCTCATGACGAAATCATGAAAAGTAAGAGAAAAGCCTGACACTCTATCGGTTCAATTTCTGAACAATCCTTCCCAAAATTCTTTACAGACCAAATACAACATCCTTCATATACTCATTTATAGATTAGCTTTGTAGGACTTCTTGTAGAGGTATTTTGTGAGAATCACGCAAGGTTAATGCTTCCTTAAGTGCTAGCTTTTGTTATTTAGGTTCGGTTTTTCCGAACCTTTTTTTTGCCTGAAATTTGAGAATCCCACTAAGTAACTTATTCAGTAACCTACTCAGTAATTTACTTGAACCGTTTTAACAACAAATCCTTTGCCTCGGAAACCAGTCGGGTTAAATAGTCGCTGCCACCACGGTCTGGATGCACCTTCTGCATCATGGATTTATACGCCTTTAAAATGTCTTCCTTGGTAGAGTCCTCATCCACACCAAGCACCTCATAGGCATCCTTAGTAGATAATGGCCCGTTACTCACGCCTGAACTGGCTTGCTGCTGAGATTGAGCACTGTGTTGTTGCAGAACATCGGCAAAGGTTGTTTGCCACTGTTCGCCATAACTGTGCTGTAGAAAGGTTGCCAATAATTGCGTGGACTTCATTTCATGATCAAGACAATCACCAAGCAGTGCCTTAAGTTGTGATTCACTTAAAGCACTGAGCGCCTGCCCTTCGAAACTGCCTTTAAGCACGAGACCATCCATAACCCCGGTTAAAGGGTCTACCTTCAGCTTCACCCACTCACCCGTTAATTGACCTTGTTGAGCCTGACTCTTCCGCCATTGCATGGCAAATGGTAACAAGCGTTGCAGTTGCGGCAGCATCGCCTTGATCATTGGTAACAAGGCGCCAATTGCCCCTGTAATCCAATGAGCACGACCAGAGACAGTCAACAAAATCAAAACAGCCGCCAAGCCCCACAGGCCATAGGTCCATAAGGACTTATTGCGTTTATTTGGATCCTGATTGTTCCACCAGCGGTAGCTGTACCAGATGACTGCAACTGCAGTGAGAAGTAAAAGTAACTTTGCCATGAAATAACCTATTCAACGCTCAAGCGCAGATAAAAATACAATTCGTTGCGGAGTGACTACAAAACGTAAATGAGATTTAAAACGGGTTCAGTAAAATAAACGATCCATTAACCCATGCAAATCCAATCATTCATTTACAGACGCAATTTATGCTTACACAAGTCAAGCTAAAACACGCAGCTAACCATACCATAACATTGCATGAGCATTATGCTGTGATTGTGCCTAATCCGGGTACCGAGCTGACTTCTTCGGGTATGCGTGAAATAAATACGTACCTACAAACGCTTTCGCTTAAGAATTACCCCGTAGTTCTATTCCCGCACAACAAATACTCTGTCAGTTTTTGTGCAATGAAAGATTTGCTGACGCTGCCAGATAACATTCGTCTTGCCATCATCTCTGGCTCCAAACGTACTCGCTTGGTGTTTGGTTTTTTAAGAGACTTATCCGACAGTGTTCAAATATTTTCAGAAACGGATTCACTTGAAACCTGGCTTGATAACGAGGTCAAAAAAACACAAACAACTAGTCATTTTTTGATCAACTCACTTGCATCCGACCCACAACCAATCCAATATGGCCTAAAATAATAAAATACCCTTAATTACAAGACCGTTGCAGTGAATACGTCGCAAGAAGAAACCATCCGAACACTTCTCCAGAATGGATTCAAACGTCTTTCCTTTGAAGATCCAACCCTAGAAACCCAATACAAACGGTTTTATTTCGACCGCCACTTTCAAAGTGCCATCATGCCTTTGTGTATTGGCCTGATGCTCTACCTTGGATTTATTATTCCCGACAGCGTGATCATTCCACAGCTGCTTGATAAAAGTATTTTGCTTCGGTTGATCATTTCTGTTCCCGGTATCTTCTTTTTAGCTTTTATGAAGTGGGGACCGCGCGGTTACTACCAGTATTTTGTCGTTTCATTAATGATGTGCGTAACCAATTTGTCCATTGCATTGCTGGGTTACTGGGCCGCACATCAAGGGCAGCATTACTATCAAAGTGGCTCGCTGTTAGTGATTATGCTGACCTGTACCTTAGCCAAACTGCCCTTTATCTATGCCCTCACCAGTACAGCAGTGATGCTTTTCACTTACATCCTGATCATTGGTGTTACCTCTGCGTCTCCCGCTGATATTTTCATGAACAACCTGTTTATCTTCCTGGGCGTGGCTTTCTTCGGGTTAGTGAGCAATTACCATCACCATATTGAAGTTCGCAGAAACTACCTGCAAGACAGATTATTGAGCGCTGAGAAAGTCACACTTAGCAAAGAAAAAGATCGATTTGAGCACATATCCAACATCGATCAATTAACCGGTCTTTATAACCGCCGTTTCTTTGATCAAGAGTACTCGGCGCTCTGGAAACAAGCCTATCAACAACAAACACCGATCAGTGTTCTGATGATCGACATCGATCACTTCAAACAACTCAATGATCGACTCGGCCATCATAAAGGCGATGACATTCTGGTTCAGGTATCATCTTATCTGCAGGATTCAGTTAGAAAATCATCGGACGTAGTCGCCCGCTATGGTGGCGAAGAATTTATTGTGGTCTGCCCTTCGTTAGATAACACTGAATCTATGCACTTGGCAGAGAAACTCCGACAGGGAATCGAACAGCTGGCAATTTCCCATCCTACCTCTGACAAGTTGACGATTAGTATCGGCGTGGCCAGCTGTACACCAACCAATATGGATAAAGAAGCACAGGAACAATTGCAAAAATTGGCCGATAGCGCCCTTTACAGAGCAAAAGAAATGGGACGAAATCAAGCAGCTTGCGCCTGACTTCGTCTTGAATGCAAGTTACAGAATTAACCCACTAAACGCTCGTTTCGGTAATCCTGAATAGCCTGCTCCACTTGCTCCATAGTATTCATTACAAACGGACCGTACTGAGCAACAGGTTCCGATAATGGCTTACCAGACAACACCAACAACCCACTGTCTTCGCCGACATTCATTTCTATCTCATTGATATCATTCAATACCAGTAAGGACCCTCGGCCATAAAAAGTGGATTGATAGTTCACCTCCCCCTGATAGACATACACCATAAACTTGGTATATTCAGGATGACTCACTGTCATTGATGTTTGTTGATCTGAAATCACAGTAAATACTGATGCACAGGTTTTCCCTGAATCAACCGGCGCAGTTATCAGCGTGTCATTGATCTCTAACTGACCACCAATACCTCGAACGATTAGACCACTTTTCGACTCCTCAACCCACTGCTCAGACTGTAAATCCTGATAAGACGCGGGTTGCATCTTGTCCTCAGCTGCCAGGTTTAACCAAAGCTGAAAGCCATGCAATAAGCCCTCTTCCTGCTCCGGGATTTCAGAATGAATAACCCCTCGCCCCGTGGTCATCCACTGCCCACCACCCGAACTCACCAAACCATTGTTCCCCAAATGGTCTTCATGACGCATTTGGCCCTGAAGCATCACAGTAACGGTTTCGAACCCCCGATGAGGATGAGGCGGGAAGCCGGCAATGTACTCGTTCGGATTGTCCGAATAGATCTCATCCAGCATCAGGAAAGGATCCATGATCTCGGGGCGTCCCATGTGAGAAACCCTGTTGATCTTTACGCCTGCACCGTCCGAGGCAGGTCTTGCTTGAAACACTTGTATCGTCGACATAATTCACCTCATTCAGTGCAAAGCGCAGCCAGTAGAAAGGGATAGTCAATAGAAACCTATTGTCAGTAGAAACAGATAGTTACTAAACTGTTTGATTACAGCGCTGAAACCACGTCTTCAATTTGCTGATGCGCCTGATGAACAGCCCCTTCCTTCTCACCCATATTCAAGGCTTCAGCGTAAATAAACTTCACATCATTAATACCGAGGAAGCCCAATACATCTCTCAAATACGGCGTTTGTGTATCTTTCGGTGTACCTTGATACATGCCTCCACGAGCTGCAGTCACGATTACTTTCTTCACATTAGTTACCAAACCTTCCGGGCCATTTTCGGTGTAGCGGAATGTAATACCAGCGCGAGCCACATAGTCGATCCAGGATTTCAATGTCGAAGGAATACCGAAGTTATACATAGGTACGCCCAATACCAAATAATCCACCGACTTCAATTCTTCAATAAGCTCATTGGATAATGCTAAAGCACTTTGTTGTGATTCTGAAAGATCGCTGGTGTCTTGAGCGAAGAAGGCAGCCGTTGTTGCACCGTCCAAATGATTTACGGGTTCAGAGCCTAGATCACGTTCGATAATCTCAATATCAGCAATCTGTTGCTTCAATACCGACACTGTGTGTTCAACCAATTTTGATGATTCACCTTGACCTGAGAAAACGGAGCTTTTAATTACGAGTGCTTTAGTCATTGTTCTTAACCTCAATCTGCCTATCAAATGTTCTTTGTTTTTAGCGTTCTGTGCTAAACGGTATGAATACAGTTTATATCGCTTTAACTGATAAATAAGACGATTGATTTGATTGAATTAATCGACTAAATTGATATTAAGTTCACTACACCTTGAGAAAACCCATGCCCAAAGTCACACTCGACCAATGGAAAATGTTCCATGCGGTCATAGAACATGGCGGCTATGCTCAGGCTGCAGATAAGCTTTATAAAAGCCAATCCACCATCACCTATGGCATTCAGAAGCTACAGGAACAACTGGGCACCAAAGTACTGACCATTAAAGGAAGAAAGGCCGTATTAACCGATGCCGGAGAAGTACTACTCAGACGATCGAAAACACTGTTACGAGAAGCGGATGAATTAGAACGTGTGGCGTCCAGTTTGTCTCAAGGCTGGGAGGCCCAAATCAGTATTGTGATGGACGCTATCTTCCCCACCTGTATTGTCACTCAAGCACTGAATCAACTGGCCGAAATCACGCCCGACACTCGAATCGAACTGAAAGAAACCGTTCTTTCAGGCACTAATGAAGCGCTCATTGATGGCACTGCTGATCTTGCGATAACAGGCGCTGTGCCTCAAGGGTTTCTAGGTGAACCTTTGTTAAATGTGGAATTTCAACCCGTTGCGCATCCTGATCACCCGCTTCATCAATCAGGTCAGGCCATCACCTTGCAAGACTTAAAGCGGGAACGACAACTGGTCACAATGGATTCCGGTCGCAAACGGGTTGACTCAGGCTGGCTAGGGGCAGAACAACGCTGGACAGTCAATCAAATGAGCATTGCCATCGATCAGGTAAGCCAGGGGTTGGGTTTTGCATGGCTGCCAACGACCCGTATTCAACCGCAACTGGATCAAGGCCTTCTTAAGCCTTTACCATTAAAAGATGGCGGTACACGCTATGTTCAAAGTTATCTGGTATTTAAAGATCCGGATCAAGCTGGCCCTGGTACCAATAAACTGGCTGAATTACTGACTAATATCTGTAACAGCGATACCTGTCAAAACAGTCATTAATAAACGACATCAACAGACCCAATAAAAACAACGATCAGGAGTACACGATGGATCCGTTCAGCACCATGGACGCCACTGAACAGGCCGACCTAGTTCGTCGAAAAGAAGTCAGCCCGGTTGAATTAGTCGATGCAGCAATCAAACGAATCGAAACACTTAATCCTCAATTGAATGCTGTGATCCATCCGAATTTTGAACGAGCCAGAGAAGTTGCTAAATCCAACAAACTGCCTGCAGGTCCATTTAAAGGCGTGCCCTACCTGATCAAGGATTTATCCGGTCAAAAAGGGCAACCTTTCGAATACGGCTCTCGCTTGTTTAAAGGTTACAAAGCCAAAGTAGATAATGGCATCGTTAAGACGGCCAAGGCATCTGGCTTGGTCATCCTTGGTAAAACAACGACACCTGAGTTGGGGCTAGTTGCCACCACCGAATCCATGGCCCAAGGGCCGACCCGTAATCCCTGGAATCTGGACTATCACACGGGTGGTTCCAGTGGCGGTTCCGCCGCCGCAGTTGCAGCTGGTATGGTTCCTTTCGCTCAGGCCGATGATGGCGGTGGTTCCATCCGAATCCCGGCCTCTATCTGTGGATTGGTTGGCCTTAAACCGAGTCGCGGCCGCCATGTCATCATCTGGGGCGAAGACAAAATCCTTGATGCCGATATTCTTTGTCGTTTAGGGGTGACTCGATCAGTCAGAGACACCGCTCAGCTATTAAACATCAGTGAACGAAAAGATTGGAGAGCCCCCCTTAAACCCGTCGGTTATGTTACATCGCCTTCCTCAAAACGGCTCAAAATCGCTATATCATTAACCAATGGCCGTAATGGTGATACCGCCGATCCGAGCGTTCAAACTGTTATAGAACAAACTGCCAAACTCTGTAGGTCACTAGGTCACGAAGTGATTGAAGAACAACCCGATATTGATACGGAAGAATTTTCCGAACACTTTATGGGCATCTGGTCAGCAAACCCTTACAAGGTTGCAAAATTTGCTCGTGTTATCGGCTTGGCTCAAGGCAAGTGGATGTCAGCGGAAGAAGGCTTAGAACCGTTCACGTTAGGTTTGGCCAACTGGTTTAAGCAAAAAGAGAAGCAGAAGCCGGGGGTGATTAAGCGTTCGTTAAACTACTTCGACCGAATTGAGCGTGAATACGATGCCTTCTTTGAAAAGTATGATGTTCATTTATGCCCGGTATTAAGAACACCGCCTATCATGATCGGCGAGCAAAGCCCGGATGTAGACTTCCATACCCTATATGAACGCATGGTGCATTACGCGGCTTATACTCCGGTGAATAATGCCACAGGAACGCCCGCCATTACGTTACCTTTGTTTACCAGTAATACAGGTCTACCAGTAGGCAGTCAGTTTGCGACAGGCCGAGGACAGGAGCGTACCCTGCTTGAACTGGCCTATGAATTGGAAGAGGCATTACCATGGGCCGATCGTTGGCCTGAACATTCCGTTAAATATATGTAGGAATACCTCAAATCATTACAAAATCTACCCCTACCTTATTAATAACATTGAAAATAAGACCACAAACTCTACAAAACCGCCTACCTATCTCTCGATGTTTTACAAAGCTCTGCTCAAAATTTGTCTGAAATAGACCGTTTCTCTTAGATTTCGAGTAAAGATATCTCAGAAAACCGGACGTTATGATTAATAAATGGGATGCTTATCACAATATTTTGACAACTATGGCTCGACCTACCCAAGTGGGTAGTTAGCGACTTAGTTTGGTTTCCCTACTATCCAAACCCACAAAAAAAAATAATAGGGGTACTACAAAATGACTCGTATCGTAGTCTTACTTTCGACCATTCTTTTCAGTCAGCTTTCTATGGCTGGATTCTTCTCAAACTGGTTTTCTCCACCTAAAGTGGCTGAAACTAAATATCCTATCGTAATGGTACCGGGTGCCGCTGCTTTTGATACAGCACTAGGCATCGATTACTGGTATGGAATTACTGACAAACTACGTCGCAACGGTGCAGAAGTTTACGTCACTAACCTAAGTAGCATTCAGTCCAATGAGCTTCGTGCCGAAGAACTGATGGCAGATCTGGAAAACATTCTGGCCATTACTGGCGCTCAGAAAGTCAACCTGATTGCTCACAGCCAAGGTGCATTGGCAGCGCGTTATGCAGCCGCAGTGATGCCGAAAAATATCGCATCTGTTACGACAGTATTCGGTATGAACCGTGGTACTCACTTCTCTAATGGCTTCCGTTCAAGCATCAAAGAAGGTGGCGTGATTGAAGCATTGGGCACAACATTAATCGACGGTACCTTTAATATCGTTGAATTCATGTCAGGTGCACCACAAGATGGCAGCTATAACAGTGAGCAACGTGCAGAGCAAAGCATTCTTGCTTTAGCAGAAGCAACGAATATTGATAACGTAGCGGAGTATAACCGTGAATTCCCTCAAGGTTTACCAGCGAAAGACTGCATGGACAACCAGAACGGAACTCAAGGTGAAGTCTCTCTAGATTACTTCACCAACCAACAGGTAAACGGCGTTAAGTATTACTCATGGGGTGGTACAGCACCACGTACTAACCTGCTTGATCCATTAGATTCGTTATTCGTTACGGTTGTTTCTTTATTCGTACCAAAAGACTTCGTATGGGACGGTCTTGTTCCTCACTGTGGTCACGGTTTGGGTAAAGGCATCAAGATGGACTACAAACACAACCACTTTGATGCGATTAACCAAACGCTTGGTCTAGGCCACTTGTTTATGGATATTCCATCTCTGTATCTGAAACAAGCTAACCGCCTTCAAAAGCAAGGTTTGTAATCATTAAAAACCAGCACAGTCATTAGGGATGAACGCTCGGAATTCAGACCTAATGGCTTTGCTGTGTTTTGTTGTTTAATGCATTCATCACGGTTTAAAAGGTTTGCTATGAAAGTTCGCCAAAAAGTCTCGCTGCTATTCGTACCTGTCGCCCTGGCGGGTTTGTTTATGTCTTTAAATTGGTTGGAAACAGAAGACATTCAGCTTCCTGATTCGACTCAAAACACAGCGAACTTGACGGTTCAGGAACATTCAAATACAGACCTGAATACGACGTCATATCAAGCCTCACATCAGAAGTCCAAGACATCAAAGGAAGAATCAATCACTGAGAGTGGCTCATGGAAAGACAGCCTTCCTCGCCAATTTCATGATACCGATGTCACGGGAGTATTAAGAACCGATGATCAGGGCAACTTCATTCCTGATACCTTGGCACGCCAGGTATTCGACTACTTCCTGACTGCACAAGACGATGCTGAGCTGAATCAAATCAAAGAATGGCTTTCCGCTTACATCAATGAGAATCTTCAGCCACCAGCGAACGAACAAGCTCTGGCGGTGTTGGAAAATTATCTCGAGTACAAAACGCAATTAAACCAACTGTCAGTTGACCAAGGTGTTTGGGATCGTCTTTACGACCCATACCAATCAGTAACTCATAACGATTTAAAATCCTTGTCTCGCGTATTTAGAGAACGACAAGGACTGCAACGCCAGTTGTTTGATCAGAATACTCAACAGGCCATGTTCTCCGAAGAAAATGAGTACGACGATTACATGCTTCAGCGTCTTCACATCAGTTTGAGCAATCAATCACAGGAAGAGATTAACCAGCAATTACTGGCATTGGAGAAACAACAAACCCCGGAAGCGGCTGCCTATCGCGAAGCCAGCCAGGTTGCTCTGAAACATAAAGATATTGATTCGTCACTTGCTCAAGCCGACAACGCAACAAAGTATCAGACCTACTCACAAACGTATGGTGATGAAGCCGCCAATCGATTGATGGCACTGCAAGAAAAACGACAAGCCTTCAAACTAAAACGAGATCGTTATCTAGAATTTAAATCGTCCCTTGGAGACGATAATCAAGGCGACGCGCTCAATGATTTTATGACACATGAATTGATGCTTACCGAAGGTGAAATCAAGCGAATGCAAACCCTCGATAAGCTGAATCTGGAAACGTCGAACAACGGCTAGTTTGTTAACTACACCTGATGTGCTTGCCTTTCGTCTTTATCTTCATTAATTGGTTTTAACAACATAAAGAAGACGATAGGCAATACCAGCTCTACGCCCATAGCGCCTATAAAAAGATCAATCGGTTGTCCAACCATCACATAGGACAACAACCGCGCAAGACCACTGCAAAAGAAAACAACTGCGATATATGCGATGTTCTTCTTATTCTCGGAAACATTCCGTGAAAGCATTAAGCAATACACACCAAACGCCACCCAGAACACCGTCATAAATCTGAGTTCATTATCGACTGAAGCCTGAGCTATCAAGCCTGATTCAGGAATCCCTGATACACCTTGAAAAATAACATTTAAACCCGTGGCGCTGGCCACTAAAAAGATACCAATAAGCAGGTATCGAAGGGCAACATCCTTAGTCATAGTCTTCGTTCCTTGAAAGCAGTGAGTGGAATGGAAACAGTAACAAACGCTAGCCAAAAAAAACGCCCAGTCTGTCAAGATTGGGCGCAAATAAAGGTTTCAATGAAAAAGGTATAAACCGGTTTAGTGCTTTTGGATCAAATTCGATATTGAGCCAAGTTAATTTCTTTGAGACAAAATTGTATCGACGGTTTTATCAATACAACGCTCAGCCATGGACGAGATCAATAAAGCAGGGTTGGCTAATGCACTGCTGCCTGGAATCACAGAACCGTCGATGGCATACAGGTTTGGATAATTCTTCACACCACAATGCATGTCCGTTGCCAAACCAATTGGCATACCACCCAGTGGGTGCACTGAAATGCCTTGAGCTTGTTCTATCGGTAGTTGCTCGTGCTGACCGTATTCATCCAACTCTTCCATAATGCTGAAGAACTTATCGTAGATGTTCTTTGAGGCATCTTTCGGCCAAGACAAAGTTACTTCTTCATTCGCTGCATCCCAGCCAAACTGACCTTCACCGCTAGGTACACCAATAGCGATGGTTGCAATGGCACCTACCAGATGAGACCGAGAAGGATCAAGTGATACCAGATTCGGTACTTTCTGGGACAAGTTTTCAATTACCAAGGTCGCATTCGGATCATCGAAGTCAGTACTCTTGGAGCCTGCTGGACCACCTTGGCTGATTCGACTGTCTTTTACCGTACGAAGGGTGAAGGTATTACCGTTGTTCGACCACTTACTGCCCACATGCTCGTTCAAATTAGGCAAACCACCCTGATTCTTCGCAGCCATCATCAATTTGGTCGTACCCAAAGAGCCTGCAGAAACGATCAGATTAGGCGTCGTCACCGTGATGTTTTCACGTACATCGTAATCTTTATCAGTACGTGAAATCTCTAGTGTATAAAGCTGTGAGTTCTCATCAAAACGGATGGACTTAACCGTGTGCAAAGGACGAACATCTACATTACCCGTGGCTTTAGCCTTACCCAGATAATTACCTGATTTATCCAAAGAGTTTTTAGCACCACTGTTGGTACCCCACCACACTTCACCTTCAATAATGGACGGCGTTCGTTGATAGGTCATTTCTTCACGGACGGCCTGCCAATTCACTGTCATTGGCAACAGATCAGTACCATGTAATTTATGATCATCATCACCATTGGTTTGAGGATAACCGGCTGCAATCATGTTCTTGTGATGGGTTCTTACATTCTCATAATACTTGGTAGCCAGAATGTCATCTGGAATCACAGACGGGTTCAGCACACCCTCGGCACGATCGAAGTAAGTGGACTCAAGATCATTCCAAACTTCGTTCATGTATGGGTATTGCTCAAGGTCGTAAGAACGCTCCCAGCCCTCACGAAACGGACGATAGGTAATGCCGTTGTTGATTAACGAACCTCCACCAACACCTACACCAACCATCACATCAACATTCTCAGTTCTGATCGCAGGCGATAAATCATAATGGTTGGATTCAGTGGAATTCATTTCCAGAATGCCGGTATTGATTCGACATGGCTTATCAAACGGCAGTTCATTGACATAAATATTGCCGAAACAGATGTTACTTAACCAGGAAGAACGAGAGTCACCTAACAGCGGTACAACAACAGACTCAAGGGTCGCAAAGGTATTGGCTTCCAATGAGGGTAACTTAACCGACCAATCCCGCCCTTTTTCAAATACTACAGTTTGAATACCTGCTTCGCCCAAGCGCAAAGCGCTCACCGAACCACCATAGCCACTACCAATAACAACTGCTTCATGATGCTCTTGTGAATGAGGGGTAAAAAACCAGGCCGAAGCCGGGGGGGTAATGGCTAAGATACTAGCAATTGCTGCAAGACGGCGCATATTCTCTCCTTCGAGTTTCTAATAATAATGTCTGACACCATACGCAGACATGCACACGCCGACTATTAACAAACAAGTCGATTACTTGTAATTACTGGACAAGCTTGTGAAAACGGAATGCTTTCCCAAAGAAAAGGAGAACAGGAGGCTGTTTTAGTTATCTATTTCATCCGGCAAGATCATATAAATCACCACGACCGCCGTTGGAAATATAAAGGCGCCATAGAGTTTTAAACCTAAATAGCCAAAGAGCGACCAGACAATGGGCGCAGTAATTATTAACAAAACAACGGCAATAAAGGCTATCTTGGGCAGATGCCAACTTAATGAGGTAGGTGAAATATCTCTCGGCCGAAACGCCCATTTTCGGAATAGTGTCATTAGGGTCATAACCGACAAAGTAAAGCCCAAGATAAACAGCCACTCGATCAGACCTAAATCCGACAACGAACAGTTTGGATCACATGAGAACATAGAGTCTGCTGCTACTTACACGCCGTTAATGAAAACAGAAACAGGATAAACCAAATATTGGCCACCAATAACATCATGGTAACCGACCATCGTGCAAAGGCCGGGATATTGGAAAAGAAAAACAAGTACGCAATCACAGAGGTCTGAACCAACAGCCAGATTATGGACAGACAAAAGAATCCATTCCAACAAGACAGTTCTGGCGTCGTAAAGTACAGATAGCCGAAGGTAATTACCGAGGTGTAACTAAAAAACAGAAGAAACAAACACGAAACCTGCTTACGCCACTTTGGGTAATCTGTTGATAACAAGCGCTGTTTCAAATCTTCTATTTTATTGGGCATGAAGCTTCACTTAACAAACGAGCGTTTCTGATAGACCGTTAACGAATTGGCTTTTCCAGTTCCTGAACTAAATAACCAACTTCTTCAGCTTTTTCAGAAAACAAAGAATGGGCATCATTCAGGCCTTTATTATAAAAATAAGACCCTATTTCCTTAGCAATAAAATCAATCAAAAACTCAGCCTCAAAACCACCAATCTCTTGGTCTAGTTCTTCACTGAAGTAGTCTTTGATTTTACTCACAACCCGGTCTGTTTCATCTTTTGAAAGTTTAATATCGCTCATTAAGCCCAATCCTTGTGATTCATCGTACATGGTCGGGATAGTTTATAACCCAATTAACTCACCTCTGCAGCCAGTTCCTCAGCTACTTCGGCAATAATTCCCTTAATCTCAGGTACACATGAACCACAGTTGGTTCCTGCTTTACAGCACTTTCCAACGTCCTGAGGCGTAGTCAGGTTGCCTTCTTTAATGGCAGATGCAATGGTTTTAGCTCCGACATTAAAGCAAGCACAAACGATTTTACCCACGTCAGGAGTACCTAAAGGAGGCTTACCAGTCAGCAGCGCCATACGCTCATCAGATTGAAGCGATTCTTCTCGACTTGGCTTAAAGAGCGAGCTTATCCACTCTCGTTCTGGCAACTGATAATCGGGAGCCACAATAAGCACGGCTTGTAATTCATCACCGCTAAAACAAGCGGTACGGAATACCTTTCTGGCACTGTCCTGATAGGTTTGCCACTCAAGCTCACCGGAGTAAGGTTTCAATTGATGAGCTAGATGCCCTTGCCAGTTTTTCACATCTGTCTGTCCCGCCAATTCATAGCGGAAATAACCATCTCCTTTAACCAACACCACATAATCGATGCCATCCAGAACCAGTGGATGCCTGGAGATTATGAAACCATGCCATTTTGCTTCATAAGGCGAGATTTTTACGGGTGTATGCTTACTTTCCGGCTGCTTGGAAATAGGATCTATTACCGGATTCACCAAGCAACCAACACGACTCTGGCTACTGAATTGAGCTGTCCAGTGCATAGGCACAAACACATCACCTTGAGCAATTCGGTCAGTGACATGAACCCGAGCCAACATCTTACCCCACTGACTTTCAATAAGAGCTAACTGCCCCTGCTCCAGCTGATAAATTTTGGCGTCGGACTGGGAAATTTCCACGAAAGGTTCTGGCTTATGAAGATTCAAACGAGCCGATAATCCAGTACGGGTCATGGTATGCCATTGATCTCTCAATCGACCTGTATTCAAAGACAACGGCCACTCGCTATCGGTTCGATTGGCTGGTGACATATGCATCACCGCCACAAAATTCGCTTTTCCACTCGGAGTAAAAAAGCCACCTTCCGAGAAGAATCGTGCGGTGCCTTTAAAATCGCTGTCTTCGGATGTTACCGGCCACTGAACAGGCTCGAAGTTCTGATATTCTTCTTCAGTAATATCTGCAAACGCAGAAATATTGAAGTCACGAAGACGCTGTTCCGGCGTATTTTCAAAACCGGAAAGTTGAGCGTGCTCTCTGAAAATCTCTACTGGAGATTCATAAGGAAATGCACGTTCAAACCCTAAACGTCGAGCCACCTGAGTAATGATCCACCAGTCCGGTTTCGAATCACCAGCATGAGGGAGCAAGGCACGCTGACGAGAGATACGACGTTCCGAGTTGGTCACTGTACCATCACGCTCACTCCAGCCCGCTGCGGGCAGTTTCACGTGCGCAAGATCTTGTGTATCACAATGAGAAACACAGTCAGAAACCACTACGAAGTCACATTGTTCTAATGCATCCTTGACCTTATCAGCGTTAGGCAAACTCACCACAGGATTGGTAGCGATGATCCAAATGGCTTTCACCTTACCTTCTGCCACTGCATCAAACAGATTAACCGCATCCAGACCCGGCTTATCAGCCACTTTGGTGCTTTCCCAAAAACGCCCCAAACGCTCCACATCTTCAGGTGCATAATCCATGTGAGCCGCCAATTGAGTCGTTAATCCACCCACTTCACGACCGCCCATGGCATTCGGCTGGCCAGTTAAAGAGAATGGACCAGCCCCCTCTTTACCAATTCGACCTGTTGCCAAATGGCAATTCAAAATCGAGTTAACCTTGTCGGTACCGGAAGAAGACTGATTCACACCCTGGCTGTAAAGGGTCAAGGTCTTAGGTGTTTCCTTGAACCAGCGGTAGAAAGTCTCAACTACATGCGGCGCCAGACCGCATTTATCTGCCACTGTTGCAACATTAAAGGCGTCCAGTTGAGCGGCTTCGATGGTTTTTTCAAAGCCCTCGGTATGCTGCTGGATATAGTGTTGATCGAGAGCACCTTCCTGATAAAGGTAAGCCAACAAACCATTAAACAAGGCCACATCAGAACCGATTCTTACCGGGATGTGTAAATCTGCAATGTCACAAGAATCCGTTTTACGCGGATCAATGACGACAACTTTCAGATTCGGATTATTCTCTTTCGCAGTTTTAATACGCTGAAAAGATACCGGGTGACACCAGGCGGTATTAGAACCTACCAGTACAATCAGATTGGCGTGATTAAAATCATCGTAACAATTCGGAACGGTATCGGTACCAAAGGCGCGCTTATGACCAGATACCGATGATGACATACATAAACGACTGTTCGTATCGATATTCGCACTGCCAATAAAGCCCTTCATCAGCTTATTAGCCACATAATAATCTTCGGTCAGAAGCTGACCCGAACCGTAAATCGCTACGGCATCCGGACCATGCTCTTCGATAACATTGCGAAATTTCTTCGCCACCAAATCCAGAGCGTCATCCCAGTTCGAAGGGCGACCGTAGACCTGAGGTGTTAGTAAACGACTGGAAAGCTCAAGCGTTTCTGCCAAAGCCGATCCTTTCGAGCACAAACGTCCGAAGTTTGCAGGGTGTTTCTCATCCCCTTTAACGATAACTTCACGAGCATCCGTATTGACCGTTGCGGTAATACCGCAGCCTACACCACAGTATGCGCACGTAGTGTTAATGGTTTCGTTTTGGTTATCAGAAACCGTCGGGATAATCTCATTTACTTCAGGCATAAGCTTGTCCAAAGATTAATACGTCACGAATATCTTCAATATTGATTCTTTGCTCTAGTAAGCTCTGATACCAGGCACCGTCTTTAGTGTCGCCATACAACACAGCCCCTGCGATCTGGTTATTTTCAATCACCAGCTTTTTATAGACATTGGCAGAAGGATCAGAAAAACGAATGATTTCAGCGTGCTCTCCACCCTGAAAATCACCCACAGAAAACAGGTTAATGCCTGTTACCTTGAGCTTGGTGGCACTTGGCAGCGTCTTATATTCCGCCACACCGTGACCACATAAATGATTGGCACACACCTTTGCTTGCTCGAATAAAGGCGCAACCAAACCGAAGGTATCACCTCGGTGTTGAATACATTCACCTACGGCATACACAGAAGGATCAAACGTTTGCAGCGTATCACTTACCACAATGCCACGCTCACAATAGATACCCGCCTCTTCAGCCAGTTTAAAGTTAGGCCGCACTCCAATGGCCATGACGAACAAGCCGCACGGGACTTCTTCACCATCCGCAAAACGTACTGCGCAGACATGACCGGTGCCGTCATCAATCAACTCTTCTGTTTGAGCCGAGAGTTTGAAACGTACACCGCGTTTTTCGAGTTCTTTTTGAAGCAGATGTCCTGCGGTTGCATCCAACTGTCTGTTCAACAACACCTCGTGATTATGAACCACAGTGACATTCATGCCTCTTTGAGCCAGGCCGTTGGCTGCTTCCAAGCCAAGTAGACCACCGCCCAGAACAACTGCATGGCGTTTTGACTCACTGTAACTGAGCATTTTGTTCACATCGTAAATATCACGAAAGGCAATCACACCGTCCAGCTCATGACCAGAAACAGGAAGAATAAACGGTTTAGAACCCGTTGCAATCAGCAGTTTGTCATAATGGCAGACTGTGCCATCCTGAGAGGTTACCGTTTTCTGAGTACGGTCAATTTCTGTGATGGCCTTTTCAGGCCCGGCATTCAGAACAATATTATTGTCTTCATACCACTGACGATCATTGATAATGATGTCTTCGATAGACTTTTCACCACACAACACAGGTGAAAGCATGATGCGATTGTAGTTACCGTAGGGTTCAGCACCAAATACGGTAATCTGAAATTTATCCGGGGCAGCAGAAAGCAATTCTTCTACGGCTTTCATTCCAGCCATGCCGTTGCCAATGACCACTAACTGCTGTTTCATATTCAACTCCTGAACTCCTGAGAAACACAAAAAATGTTGATTCACACCGGCGAAACGTTCGATGTTTGTGCATCTATACAGAGCTAAAAGCAAGGCATATACCAGACAAACAAATCACTTATATATCAATAAATTAGATATACATAAGAAGGAATATAAAATCCACAAAAACGATAAATGCACCAATAGAAAGCATACTAACCCATATACCCCTAGGCCAGTACGCACACTATTAGTGCAAAAACTCACAAAACAAACACGCCCAGCTAAACGATAAAGAACTCGTATCACTAGAAGCTTGAAGCACTAAGAAGACACTTTATTGGTAATCCACAACGCCTGATACGGCTTCATCTCAATCTCTTGAGACAAATCCTCTATTGAGTGCCCATCGATCAATTCATACCAATCATCCAAGCCTATAAGATTTATCTCTGATAATTGAAGTGTCTGAACTTCATCAGAGATATTATAGATGCAAAAGATGCTTTGTCGTCGATCCATACTCTGACGCCAGAAACCAAACAACTGATCCCCTAAGTGCAAGGTAAACTGGGTAGCATTCGGATGGAACGCACTTTGAGACTTACGGATCTTAAGTAAATGACTCATTCGATCAAATACTTTGTAATGATCATTATCCGTATCGTCCAGTGCTTCTGACAGACATTCCACATCCCAGCGATGACGGTTAATTGAGCGATTATGATTGGTATGTTTTAACTTCTCATAATCATTTCGCGTACCCACCAGGCTGTGAATATAAATGCCTGGAATACCTTCCAATGCAAACATGACTGCATGAGCACAGATAAATCGATCAATGGCCCAACGATCTGGACCTTTGGTCGTTCCTTGCAACGCATCAAATAGAGAGATATTAATCTCATACGGTTTATTCTGACCGTTATCCAGAGCACGCATAGAAACGCGGCCACCGAAGGATTGCATGGTACTGATCAGGGTATTGATCTCTTGTTCTTCAAGCAAACCTTCCGCAGGTCTCAAACCAATACCGTCATGCGAGGCGATGAAATTAAAGTAAGCCGTACCGTGTTGTGCCGGAGGCATACTCATCATCCATTGTTTGAGGTAATGACAACTGCCAGTGACTAATGTATTCACTAACAGAGGCGGCAGTGAAAAATTGTAAACGCAATGAGCTTCGTTCGCATTACCGAAGTAGGCCAAATTCTCACGATTTGGAATATTGGTTTCAGTAATAATGACCGCATCCGGCTGAGCGTGCTCAATCAAACTTCTGAGCAAACGGACTACTTCATGCGTTTCTTCAAGATTGAGACAGTTCGTACCAAGCTTCTTCCACAAAAAAGCCACGGCATCCATACGGAACAAGCGAACACCGTTATCCAGATAAAGACGAATAATCCAGACAAACTCAATCAATACCTTCGGATTGGTAAAATCAAAATCCACCTGATCGTGACTGAACGTGCACCAAACGTGCTTAGTACCGTTTTTGGTTTCCACCTCTCTTAACAAAGACGAAGTACGCGGCCTAACAACCTTGGATACATCGTCTTTTGAATCCGCAGTGAAAAAGAAATCATGACCCGGACCTTCGCCTTTAATGAAATTATCAAACCAAAGGCTACGACCCGAGCAGTGATTGATCACCAAATCGGCCATCAAACGATAGTCTTGAGAAATGGCATTAATGTCTGGCCAGCCCCCTAAGGACTCATTCACTGCGGAGTAATTAATAACCGCAAAACCATCATCTGAACTGAAAGGATAAAACGGCAGGATATGGACACTGTTAATAATCTCAGAACAACGTTCATCCAAAAAACGCTTCAAGGTTTTTAACGGTTTCTCCATCAAACCGACGTCGCCGTCTATGTCTTCAAAGCCCCATTCCTGCTCATCTTTCTTACAGAACCCTTCCTGTTCACAATTACTCTGACGACGCATTTCCAGGCTGTCGCCATAGGTAATCAAAACAACGTCTTCCTGATCCCAGTGGTTTTGATAGGCCGCAGGCTCCTTCAACTCGTCAGACGTTTCATTCAGCCCCATGGCTGAAATCAATGCATCCGCGAGTGCCGAATAATCACTTACGGCTTCAACTTCCCGATAGATAAACTCTAATTGGGTTTCCAATCGTTGATGAAGATGTGTGAGAACCTCAGACATATATCCCGTCCCTTCCAATAAACTGTCTTATCTTTTAAACCATATTTACTTTGCTAACATGAATTCTTCGTTATCTTTTTCTACCGCGTCTTTAAGGCGTTCAAGCACATCAGGCATCGCACTCACTACACGGTTCCAGCTAGGAATAAACGGACGCTCCATTGGACGTTCAAGGAAATGCTGACCGGCCTTCATGATGTTTTGAGCAAACATCTCCACCGCCTTTTCTTCATTGTGAATATCCAGTGTCAAGCCATTCATCACAGCGTCGTTGTGATAGGTCTCGACAAAATCCAATGCAATTCGATAGTAGGTAGCCTTCAATGAACGGAAGGTTTCAGTGGTGAAGGTTTCTCCCTGAGTTGCCAATTTTCGGAACAACGCCTTGGTAATGTCGATGGACATTTTAGAAAGACCACCGTCGTCGTTATCCAAGGATAAGTCCTGATGCTTGTGATCATAGGTCTTGGCGATATCCACCTGACATAGGCGATTGTTCGCATAGTTACGGTACATTTCCGACAACACACCGATCTCAAGACCCCAATCACTTGGAATACGAATGTCATTAAGCACATCTTTACGGAATGAGAACTCACCGGCCAATGGATAGCGGAAGCTGTCCATGTATTCGATGTAATCCAGATGACCCAGCACACGTTTCAAAGAGCGTAACAAAGGCGTCACTAGCAGACGGGATACACGACCATTAATCTTGCCGTCGGCCACTCGAGCGTAATAGCCCTTACAGAATTCATAGTTAAAGCGCGGATTCGCTACCGGATAAATCAGGCGCGCTAACAACTCACGATCGTACGTTAGAATATCGCAGTCATGAAGCGCCACCGACTCGGCTTTACCAGAGGCCAGAATGTAGCCCATGCAATACCAGACATTACGCCCTTTACCCATTTCACGAGGTGCAAGACCGAGCTCCATAAGCTCTGCATCAAGCGCTTTCAAACGAGGCCCATCATTCCATAACACACGATGATGTTGAGGCAACTCACCAAAGAATTTCAGTGCATGACGATACTGCGCTTCATCCGCTCTATCCAAACCGATCACAATCTCTGACAAATACGGCACGTCTTTTAGATGTTGAATAATATTCGGTAACGCTTCTCCTTCTAACTCGGAAAATAACGAAGGCAGAATTAACGACATCGGTCTGGACTTGGAGAACTCCACCAGCTCAGCTTCCATTTGCTCGTGGGTACGTTCCGACAAGTTGTGTAAGGTAGTAATCACTCCGTTCTGATAAAAATCAGCCATGTTAACCTCAACTTTTATTATCTTTTATTCAATAAGTTATAAATCTATAAACAGTAAAATTCGTATCTATGTGCCGTACTAACCGCCCACTCGGAACCCCAAGAATCGGCTAACGGTATCAGCCCAGCCTTCCGGTCCGGGTAAATGACTATGAATCACCGATTGATCCGTTCTTAAGTGAGGCGGATGTCGGGTTGGTGAGCGAATGACTATGGGCTGATCCGATGCTTCCAGCATCGCTACATCGTTATGACTGTCACCCAATGCCAAGGTAAACACCGGTTTGTCTTCTGAACGCGCCTGATACAAGCCCTTCAGCCAATTAAGCGCTTTGCCTTTATCGCACCCGTTACTCAGATGCAGAAAGCGTCCGCCTTCCACTATCCAGATACCATTCTCAAGTAATACATCTCTGAACTTTGCCTTGGTCTCTTCATCACCAAGCCACAAGATGGGCTCACTGAATTCACGTTGATTAGCCAGTTCGGCCGCATCCTCTGAAAGCCCTGTGTGCTTTTGAATACCTTGCACTCCCATGTTCGAGAAATAGTCGAACGCGCCCGGAAATTCCTTCGAAAGGCGTTCCAATAATTCCAGCCAGTAGACTCTTGGAGGCGCAAAGGATTGAACCCAAAAGTCCTCCACCTCTTCTGTGCCTTTAGGCTGGTTTTTAAAGAACGTCTTGGGAATAAAAACCGCAGCGCCATTTTCCACAACAAACGGATGTTGGTTCTCCATCACTTTTCGTAATGAAAGTAACTCTGCTCTGGTTTTACTGGTGACCGGAATCACAGGGATATGGGCTTCCTCCAGCAAATGCAAAATCGGTACAGCTGGCTGGAATTCATAGCTATGATGATCCAATAATGTTCCATCCAGATCGGTAAAAACCAGTACCTGATTTTCTAGTCGGTACAGTTTCCCTTTTTCATTGTTTGTCACTGAGTCTCTCCTTCTTTGTGAGAGATTGGTTGAGCATGCGCAAAGGCATTTTTATAGTTTCCTAGCTGAATAGATCGATCTGACATCAACTGCCAAACCACATCTGCGTCTTCAGGCAGGGTCAATAAGAGTTGTTCTGTGATGCGCTGATAGAATTGAATAAAACGGGCGACTTGCGCCTCAGACATAACCCCGGAACGATCACTGTGATTTTCGGATTGAAGCTTTTTAAGAAGCTTCTGTTCCTGCTCTAAACGCCATTGATACACACAATCAAATGACGGGGCTTGCAGCATAAGCCAACAATCCATCTGTAAATAAATAGGCTCGTATTGAGTTCTTAGCACTTCATTAACGTAGTTACGCCAGATGCCTTCAGCATCGGATTCCGATTCCAACTCATTCACCGAAGCCTCAAGATCTTCTTCAGATTGATGTCTGGCTCCCCAAAACCAACCTTCCAAGATGACGATATCCATCGGCTGTTCAACCACACTCCAATCCTCGTCAGCAAAGCGATCATCCACTGCTTTATTGAAACGAGGGACAGAGACAGGAACACGCTGCTCAGCCAATGCCGTCAACACAGCTTGCATCAAAGCCACATCGTGAGTACCCGGCACGCCTCGCGTTTCAAATAAAGGATGAACCGAAGCAGCCAGAGCCTGACGTTCTGACTTGGTGAGGTAAAAATCATCGAGAGAAATGGCAATGGCGGCACGGCCTTGTGCATTGAAGTACTGCACCAGATAGTCAGCCAGCGTGGATTTACCTGAACCCTGACAACCATTTAAGGCCACAAAAAAAGGACGGCGGGTCTCTTTTTGCAATTCAAGAATGCGTTTCGCAACCGGCTCAAAATTCTTACGCGCGTTATCCGCATAAGAATCTGGCAGTTTATGTTGCTCTAAGAAATCTTGATAAAAGTCCACACAATCCATCCTGAACGTTAACGACTTAGTCACCTGTTAAGTCTAGTTCAGCATAATGTGTACCAACTTGAGAAAAGCCCTATAAAACGTATCACTAAAGGCATCTCCATCCCCCTTCCTTCAAAAAGCGCATTATTAATGCACCATTCCGAGACAGGCCCAAACCCAGTAAATTCAAGAGCTACGAAATATAAGCACCATATATGTGCACAGAAGAAAATTAAGAAAACGATATAGATCAAATAAAAAACGCCCCATAAGAGGGGCGCCTGATGTAAGTAAAAAAGCAGTTATCTTACCTACACAACTACAACGAAACACATGCTCAAAAAACTAGAACTTAGCACTTACCCACAACCAGCCTTTATCGGTATCCACTTTACCCGCAGCGGCATCGCCTGCTGAATACATTGCATACTTAATACCTGCTGAGTAGGTTTCGTTAAACTTCTTAGCAACCAACAAGTCCAACTCGCTGCCTAGATCATCAATCGTGGCAGTGGAATCATCAGCTTCGAACTCATGGTATTTAGCCAACAGTTTAACGCCAGCCACTTTACCTGTAACTGTCACTGACATATCCACAAGCCCCTGAGCTGGAGTCCCCAGGAACTGATCAGACCAGCCATTGAACTTGTGACCAGTCGCTAATGGCGTTGCAAAGCCTTTCTGACCATCGTCTGAACCAAGCACTTCATAGCCCAGTTTCGCAGTTACGCCTTTGAAGTCTGCGCCTAGCTCGAAGTTCATGTAATCCGTATCACGATCGGTTTGACCGACTTCCGAGTAATCCTGCTTCGCATATTCTGCGGTATACAAAGCTTTCAAATCCGCGTTAATCTCTTTCTTACCCGCAAAGCGTACACCGTAAGTATCGTAAGACTCTTCTGAGGTGTTATCTTCTTCCAGCAAGTACGCGTAACCGGTCACCTTACCAAACGGTGTCTTGTAGCCTACGTTGATCAAGTGATCTTTCGAATCAATGTCTTTCTCTTCTCCGAACACTCGATTACGTTTACTCAAATACGCATACTGAGCCGTCAGTCCTTTCACTGGAGTCACAGTAATAGAAGACGCATCAAATACCTGACGATCTTGTCTCCACCCTACATGCCCTACGAAACGCTGATTATCCAAGGCAATCACTTGGCGACCTACTTTTGCAGCAACTAAATCGTTTTTATATTGAACATAGCCTTGATCAAGCTCTGTGGTTTCAGGGTCAGCAATCACTGAATAATCGCTGTTATGACCATTCGTGTCGTTATAATCGTCCATTCCCGCGATGGAGCGAGAATCTTCAAATTCAATACCCGCCGAGAAGCCTTGTACATCCCCGGTGATATAACCCAGACGTGAACGAAGTGTCAGAGCGTCAGCGTCTTTTAACGTGTTATCCTGATCAACCATTTCATAACGCAGACGGAAATCACCATAGGCCTTACCGTTCTTAAACGCATCCGTGATATCCGCGCCCAAATCTGCTGAAACTGTTCCTACCTGACCTGCAATAGCCGTTGCTACAGCCAAACCTAAAAGATTAAATCCACGATTTTTCAAGCTAATTGTCTTCATATCAAACTCCAGTGATGTCCAAAATGGGCGCTTATCATTCTTTTCTTTCACTATGGTGTAGTGCGCCCTTTCACTGGAAACACGTGCTCCAGCTACCAATCACGAGCTAGTGATCGATTCAATAAAAAGCAGAACACTAAGTTCCAGTACTGAAACATACTACGCCCCAATTCAGGGCAAACACTGATCGAAATCAATAACCGAGTTTGGTTGTCAACTTAAAGGAAAAACATTGATCTGAAACAAAAATACAATAAAAGGAAGTATTGCTTATAAAAAATGGGTCAGTTCAGAGAAAACTCATCAGCTGACCCAAAGGAGTGAAAGATCAAAATGCCGTGATGGCTTCATGAAGCCGGTAAAAAGACATCCGCTGCGATGTCACCCATACCAGCGCCAGATAGAAAACATTGTTTACGTAGTTTCTTCACGAAACTGTCTGCCCCACACAAATAGACTTTAAAGCCTTTCATGTCTGGACATGTGCTCTTGCAATACTCATAGATATCGCCCTGTTGCAGATCGCCAGCTTCAGCCTCAAGAGACTGCACCACAAAATGCAACTGAACATTAGAATGCTGTTCTGCGATGGTTTTTAACTCATCAACCAGATACAGATTACTGGCCTGTTTGGCACCAACCACCAAATCAATGGGACCTTGATGCCCCTGATTTAGTGCATCGTTAAGAATTCCGTAAATTGGTGCCAAGCCTGTGCCTATGGCAGCAAGCAATAAAGGTTGATCGGTTTGTGCCACATAAAAACACTTACCTAGTGGTCCCTGAAGAAAGAGGTTGTCAGATACTGACAATTCCTTGGCAACCCATTGACTGAATTGACCGTCTTCAATGACCTTAATATGGAATTCGAGCTCATTGTCATCAGAACAGTCTTCGGAAGTCTTATTCGGAAGACTGGCTAAAGAATAACTTCGCGCCAAAGACGCATCCTTCCAGAGCGTCACGTATTGACCCGGTTTATAATCAAGTTTGGCTTTCAACCGCAGACGGATGACCTGATCATTCAACCATTCTTTCTCAATAACTTCGGCCTGGGTCAACTGACCTGCAGTATCTACCCGTTTTACTTTAATTTCGTCTTCAGGGTGGCACTGACAGCTAAGCATGTAGCCTAACGCTGTCTGTGCATCATTGAGCCCCTTCTGAGAAGCCGCTGGCACTGTCCCCTCATCTACTGCGACGAGACAAGAATGACAGACTCCCGCCTTACAACCATGAGCAATCTCATGCCCTGAACGAAGTAAGCCATCCAACAGTGACTCACCTTCATCCAGTTTTAACGTTGCGTCTTCAAATACTACCTGGGTCATAACTACTACCTAATTAAACTACCTACGCGTTATCCTTAAACTTCAGTTCAGATCGCTTACGCAGTCTCAGGCGTGACGTTCAAAACATCATCTTTAACGCTTAGAGCAATGCCTACAATCTCATCGATGTATTCTTGAGGTACTTGAAGCTCTTTCAAAGTGTCTACAAGATTCTCCGCTACCGCATTGAAATGAACTTCTGTAAGGTTCATGTGCTTATGCGCTTCACGCATGTCTTTACCTGAGTAGTTATTTGGTCCACCAAAGGCCATCGTCAGGAACGCTTTTTGTTTCGCGTGCTGTGCTTCCATATCAACCGTATCGAAGAACTCACTGATACGATCATCTGCAAGCACTTTACGATAAAAGATATCTACCGCTGCATTTACCGCTGCTTCACCACCAATTTTTTCAAATACAGACATGATTATTTCCTCATCACTTTTTGTTTTTAACTAACGTTTGAACTCAGTAATTCTTTATTCACTCATTACATAGAAAGCTGGCTACTTCTCAAGCTGGCTCAGCATAAACTTAATTGCCGCAGTAATTTCCGCTTCCGTAAGATCGGTATTACCACCTTTCGCAGGCATCAAACCATAGCCGTTACTGGCATGCTCCACCAAAGTAGGTAAACCTTGAGGCGCACGCTTCGACCACATTTTATTGTTGCCCAGGATAGGAGCGCCGTTGATTCCTCCGGCATGACAGGCCTTACAAGTGCCAGTATAAACCTGCTCACCTAACTCTAGCTCAGCATTACCACAGCCAGATAAAACACCTGACAATAGAACAACCGAACCTAAACCTAACGTTGTCTTTCGGAAGAAATTCATAGCCAACTCCATCCTCGCTTAATATTTTATTAAAACCCTATCAGCTTCATTAAGTGACTAGAGCTGAAGGCTATTTTAAAGCGTTATCAAGGAAGGTGGAACAAGGCAAAAGTCGATGAAAACGCGCAGTTTATAAATCATAAATGAGCATTTTGAAGAGACTTTTAACACCGTTCCACCGACGTCGATAGCTTTAAAGCTGTCTTCTATAACGGAACGCGGATTACAACACCGCCCATAACCTCACCAATTTTGAAATCCGTCTTCGGTGAGTCTTTGTGCTCGTTATGGCAACTAGTACACGCTTCAGATACAGCTACGTCTGGATAAACCGCAGTGAAGTATTCTTTATCGCCTAGTTTTTCAGTACCGTAGAAGTTCTCACCTGGATTTGCCGCAATGAATTCAAGACCTTCTTTTTCCATTGGCGTTTTAGGTGCGTTCTGAGAATTAATTGGCCACTTAGATTGAAGGGTGTAAGTGAACTTGTCAGTCATTTCAGCAACAGCTTCTGAACCTGCACGGAACATCTGAGCTGGAAGCAATACGCCGTTTTCAATGTCTTGCCAATGCTCATCAGGTTTAATGGCATTTGCACCCTTAGGCCCTAAGCGCTTGATGACGTACTTGGTGTAGTTAGTACGGTCAGCTTTCATCACTGCGAAAAGTGAGTCGGTATAAAGCTCTGGCGCAATGCCTTTCGCTTCTTCTTCACCACAGCCCGTCAAAGACAGTGCTGCCGATGCTACAGCCGCTGTAAGAGCTACCTTAATTGCTTTACCTTTCATTAGTTTCTTCATTATTGTTTCCTCAATGTTGCTAATTTTTCTACTCAAAAAAGAGTTTTTTAATTGCTCTTCCTGAACATCAACACGCCGTTGCATCAACATCCTGAAAAAAGGGTCTAGCTTCACTCCAACAGAGGCTTGATTCTTAAAGATTCAATGCCAGTCTGTGATTGGTCTTTTGACCTTATCGTTATTATTTTCTGATCTTTTGTTGACCAGATGTATTCACCATTCTTTATTTCTTAACTCGATCCAGAGCCCAATCAATTGACTCAATATGCTGCTCCGGTTTGCCATTAAAGTTATTTTTAATCAGTTCTTTATCCGCTAAAGCATCAATAGAGAACTCAAGGTTATGGCAGTCCAGACACACACTTCGAATCATCTTTTCATTAGGTCGAAGATTTAAGTTTTGGTTATGTTCTATACGAACAACTTCCGTGCCAGCTTTCTTTTCTTTTACTCTTGGAAGGTGACAAGTTGCACACGTCACTTGGGAAGCCGCAGCCAGACTGCCCTCCAGCACTTTATCCTTAAGTTGCGCATGAGGCGAAGTCACAAAATTCTGTGAATGTTCATCGGTATGGCACGATAAACAGGCATCGGTCGCTGCTGTATCTGTATCAAATGAGTGCGCGCTGTGACAGCTGTTGCACCCATGTTGGGAGTCCAGTTTCAGCTCGGAAAATGACAACCCGGAGTGCTCAGGCGACATGTCAGAAATGGTTGCGATATAGCCTTGCGCCAGCTTCATTCCATGCTTACTTGCAAGGAAGCCTTCGGTTTCTTTGGCATGACATGATTGGCATTGCTCAACACTTGGCTTTTCAATCCATCCTGCTGCCAGGGACTGCACATCACCGGTGCTTGCCTCGGTTAAATGACAACCGCCACAGGTCACACCCACCTTTTCGTGCGCTGTGTTCTCCCAGTGTGCATTGATGTCTGGGTGAGCGGCCATTTTTTGTGCAAACAAGGTCGACATTGCTGGTGTCAGCTCCATGTCTTTTGCCTTCTTATAGGCCGCGCCTTTTTCAAAAGCCGCAGCACTGGCGGCAGGTCGGTTAGTATTGATCTCGTCGAGCTTTTTCAACCACTCGCCACCACTGTTCTTGACCAAAAAAGATTCATATAGCGCTTTGTTATCGTGGTAGTTATGACAACCGGACGTCGCACATGAATCGAACGGTAAATCCTTATGGCTTTCGCGCTCATCACCCACGGCCTCATGACAGTGATAGCAATAGTCATCTGGCAACGTCACACCCATCGCATGCGTTTGTTCTTCCTGGTGTTCGGTATGACAACTTACGCAATAACGAGCATCAATGATTTCAAGAAGATCGGCATTTCGCGGATCGGTGAACTTTTTCATTGGGTGCGAATCATGTGCATCATTTAATTCTTGCTGATGACAATTGGTGCAAGCATTCTGGATAACTTCCTGACCACCAAAGGCATCGGTATGACAGGTTTCACATGCCATTTCGATTTGGAAATGACCATGCGTTGCATCACCAATCAACAACTCGGTTTTGTCTTCTGACAATGTCATTTTGTAGCCGTAATAACCCGCTACCGCAAACGTCAGAATCAGCCAGAAAATCCAAAGTAACTTCTTCATACTCAATCCCCCGGCTTAGAAGTAATACACTGATAAGATATGTGCAGCTAACAGTGCTGGAAGAGGCCAGGTCACAAGAATATGTAACCAGGTCCAGGTCTTTCTTACCTTCATCGCATTCCTTGCACTTAGCTTATGACTCAGCGCTACAACCAGCCCTGCCCCTGCTCCCAAGCCAATCACCGCAAGGAAGTTAATCATTAGAAGCTGGTTTAAATTTACGCCTAAATGGAAACCTGTATGGAAAATCAACATCGCTACACACAGCATGCCCAACACGGTATGGGCAGTACGCCAGTAAGCGAATTTACCCATCCACTGCCAATTCATACGCTTACGCAATGACATTAATAATCCGATTATTGTGAGACCAAGCAGCGTAAAGCCTGTCACTTGTTTCCAGAAACCATCGTTCCAGATTTTCTCAAACCAACCTTGGGTGATCACACTATCAGACACCGAGGCTTCTGGTTGAAATGCGATAAGAAAGGCAAGAATTACAGCGATTAGACTGCCTACTAATACCGGCATCCAACCACTTTCTTTTTCACGTTCAACCGTCTCACCAGAATGCTGTTCAACTAACTGACTTAGTAATGGTTTACAAGAACCACATACCGTTCCGGCTCCGGTTTCAGCAGACAGTTCAGTCTGACTTTGGCAGCCTTGCGCCAGAGCATGAACCAACTCGCCCTGGCTTACGTTATTACACTGGCAAACCACACTTTCCATTGACCAGTTAATGATGTCTTCAGACTGCTCGTTTACCCATAAACGACCGGTTAAACAAAAGGTTACTAACTGCCAAGGGTAAATGGTTCTACCCTGCTTAAAAGCCTCTTGCACGCGAGTTAATTCTGGCCACTCACCATAGGCAAGCGCACCGATAATCTTTCCTTTATAGAAGACAAACTTTCGGTAAATACCTGCTTTCTTGTCTTCAAATGCAACAACCGATTGAAATGGGCGATTAGACAATTCAGCCACTTCCCCCATGCTGTAAACTTTCTGACCGACTACTTTAAGGCGGCTAACCGTTAGCGAACCTAAATACTGGGAATGACCACCAGCAATCACATCAGCAGCAATCGCGGCTTGTTCTAACCCGGGATTCACCAAACCATAGGTTTCACCCTGGTGTTCGCAACATTCACCAATGGCATAAATATGCTTATCGCTGGTTTGCAATGAATCGTTCACTACAATGCCATTGGCTACTTTTAATTTGGATTCACGCGCTAGCTCCACATTAGGTTTGATACCTGCGCATAAAACGACGGTGTCACATTCGATTTCTTCACCGTTGTAGGTCGTTACACCTGTAACACTATGACGCCCCTGCACCACTTGATCTGCAGAGTGAATAGAACGTACGCCTGAACTGGTAATGACTCGAATACCCAGCGCTTCTACCTGTTGCTGAAGCATGTCACCTGCACGTTCATCCAACTGGCGATTCATTAATCTTGGTCCCTGCTGAACCAGAGTAATTTTTGTATTCAAACGGGATAATGCACGTGCTGCTTCAAGCCCTAGAAGGCCGCCACCCACCACAACCACATGGCGAGCACTGGTCACACGAGCATATAAAAATTCGGTATCTTTTAAGTTTCGGAAGGTATACACACCGGTCTGTTCAACACCCGGAATGTTTGGCACGTGAGCACGTGCACCGGTAGCAAAAACCAAGCGATCATACGCATAGTAATCGCCATGACCGTCAGTAACATACTGGCCTTCAGAATTAATCTCTTTAATGGTCGCAATGGTAAATTTGAAGTTCGGATGCTGATCTTCATCCGGAAGTGATAAATCAATCTCTTCTCTTGATACTTCACCTGCCAGGAATGCAGATAATTGAACTCGGTTGTATGGCTGAAAGGGTTCATTACCAAATAACTGAACATGAGCATTTGGCTGTCTTTTAAGCAATTCTTTTACAAACCGCATTCCAACCGGGCCAGAACCAATAACAATTACTTTCTCGTTCGTTAAAGGGGCTTTTGCTGGCGTTGTTTGAGTTTCAAAATTCTCAGCCGATTCTTTATTCGGATCGAATTCCTGAACCTCTTTTAGAGATACACTTGAGCTATTCATCATCACGGCCGTCACTTACGTCTCTACGGACGTTTTTTGTTTTGACGATTTTCAAATCACCGCAGGGGAAGAGAATGGCACTACGCCCTTCCCCGGACTTCGCGATGATTTGATCGTTAGTAAGTTCTTAGAAAATTGGTAGCCTAGAACTTGGCACTTACCCACAACCAACCTTTGTCGGTATCAGTTTTGATATCGCCTTCGGAATACATGGCGTATTTGATGCCTGCGGAGTAGTTCTCGCTGAATTTCTTAGCGACTAACAGATCCAGTTCGCTGCCCAGGTCATCCACACCATTGGACTCTTCATCCGCTTCAAACTCGTGGTAAACGGCCATCAATTTCACACCCGCTAACTTACCGCTAACAGAGACCGACATGTCCACCAAGCCTTGTGCTGGTGTTCCCAAGAACTGATCTGCCCAACCGTTGAATTTGTGCAAGGTTGCTAGAGGTGTTGCAAAACCATAGGCACCGTCGTCTGAGCCCAACACTTCATAACCCAGCTTGGCGGTTACGCCCATAAACTCGGCACCGGCTTCCAGATTGATGTAATCTGCATCGCGATCTTCCGCACCTTCTTCTGAGAAATCCTGCTGTGCGTATTCCACGGTGTACAAGGCTTTAAGGTCCGAATTGATTTCAGCCTTGCCCGCAAAACGAAGGCCATAAGTGTCGTAGGATTTTTCGGATGAATTGTCTTCTTCCAACAAGTAAGCGTACGCCGTCGCTTTACCGAATGGGGTTTTGTAACCGATGTTGAGCAAGTGATCTTTTGAGTCGATGTCTTTCTCTTCACCAAAGATACGGTTACGTTGCATCAGATAAGCGTAATCTGCGGTCAGATTTTTCATCGGTGTCAGTTTGAAAGAACCTGCATCAAACGTCTGACGATCTTGTCTCCAACCCACATGTCCTACGAAACGGTGGTTATCCATAGTGATCACCTGACGACCCAACTTGGCAGTCACCAGATCGTTTTTATATTGAATAAAGCCTTGATCCAGTTCGGTGGTTTCCGGGTCCGCAATGACTGAGTGATCAATATTATGGCCATTGGTATTGTTGTAATCGTCCATACCCGCGACTACGCGAGAGTCTTCAAACTCGACGGTCGCTGAAACGCCATGCACATCGCCGGTGATGTATCCCAGACGTGAACGCAGAGTCAGGGCATCGGCATCTTTCAACTTGTCACCATTTGCATTGAAAGCATTGTCCTGATCCACCATTTCATAACGAAGACGGAAATCACCGTATGCTTTACCACCTTTTAAGGCATCTGTAATGTCACTACCAAGATCCGCTGAGGCAATGCTTGCCTGACCCGCAACAACTGCGGCTACTGCTAAAGAAAGTAAGTTAGCTTTCATTGATACTTCTCCAAGTGCTGATGTTTAAATCGTTAGTTTTAGCTTTAAGTTTCGTGTTTGAGGCCGCGCCTTCTATGGGCGCGGTCTGGTATTACCTGTTAATGTCTTCTAGTCACTGCCATTCGAGAGTTAGGCGACAGCTTCTTCTTTCTCTTCCTTCTTTGGAGCCGCTTTCGTAATGGGTTCAACCTTACGTTGCTTCTCGTAAAGGAACTTCAATACCTCAGAACGTAGGTGGTTATATTCAGGATCTTCGGCCAATTCCAAACGATGACGAGGACGCTCAAGTTTCACATCCAAGATTTCACCAATCGTGGCCGCCGGGCCGTTTGTCATCATCACAATGCGATCAGAAAGTAATACCGCTTCATCCACATCGTGCGTAATCATGATGACGGTGTTGTTCAGTTCGTTTTGAATCTCCATCAGAGAATCCTGCATGTGAGCACGCGTTAATGCATCCAAGGCACCGAACGGCTCATCCATTAGCAAAATTTCAGGTTGCATAGCCAATGCACGAGCAATACCTACACGCTGTTTCATACCCCCTGAAATTTCGTCTGGGCGTTTATGCATAGCGTGATCCATGTGAACCAACTTCAGGTTGTGCTCAACCCACTCTTTTACTTCTGCTTTAGACTTGGTTTTTCCGAACACTTGCTTCACTGCAAGCTCAACATTTTCATAAGCGGTTAACCAAGGCAGTAATGAATGGTTCTGGAATACAACCGCACGTTCAGGGCCTGGCTCATTGACTTCTTTACCGTTTAAAACCACGCCACCCGTAGTCGCTTGATAAAGACCTGCCACGACGTTTAGTACGGTTGATTTACCACAACCTGAGTGGCCGATAAGTGAAACAAACTCACCTTTATCAATTTTTAGATCTACGCCTTGTAATGCAGTGAAAGGGCCTTTCGGTGTATCGAACAC
>Ga0255776_10000494_pt1 | contig 45375 bp, 44 predicted proteins | sample 071ome_19_FD_179974 | JGI IMG/M metagenome (GOLD analysis project Ga0255776, IMG submission 179974) | Coastal salt marsh microbial communities from the Groves Creek Marsh, Skidaway Island, Georgia - 071413AT metaG (version 2) | ecosystem: Environmental > Aquatic > Marine > Intertidal zone >... | reverse complement strand
GAAACTCCCCCTGGATGTTTTGTCCTTGATGGACGGGCATCCTAGAGCGCTTGGGTTACACGTTGAAGCGAAACAGCATCACGTCTCCGTCGCGCACCACATAGTCGCGGCCTTCCTGGCGCATGCGCCCGGCTTCCTTGGCACCCTGTTCGCCGGAATGGGCGATGTAGTCGTCAAAGCCGATGGTCTCGGCGCGGATGAAGCCCTTCTGAAAATCCGAATGGATGCGTCCGGCGGCTTCCGGCGCGGTGGCGCCGCGCGCGACGGTCCAGGCACGCGATTCCTTGGGGCCGACGGTGAAGAAGGTGATGAGGTCCAGCAGGTCGTAGCCGGCGCGGATCACGCGCGACAAGCCGGTTTCCTCCAGCCCGAGGCCCTGAAGGAACTCCATGCGCTCTTCCGCGTCGTCGAGCTGGGCGACCTCGGCCTCGATCTCCGCCGAGACGATCACCACGCCGGCCCCAGACGCGGCGGCCATCGCTTCCACGGCGCGGGTGAATTCGTTGCCCCCGGCGGCCGATTCCTCATCGACGTTGCAGACATACAGCACCGGCTTGGCGGTCAGAAGCTGGAGCTGGCGGAACGCCGGGCGCAGTTCGGGCGAAATATCGGCCGTGCGCGCAGGCTTGCCGTCCTGCAGGACGGCGGCGACGGGTTCCAGCACTGCGACCTCGGTGCGGGCGTCCTTGTCGCCGCCCTTGGCGCGTTTCTGGGCGGTCTCCAGACGGCGCTCGACGGATTCCAGATCCGCGATCATCAGCTCCGTCTCCACGATCTCCGCGTCACGCACGGGATCGACACTGCCCTCGACATGGGTGATCTCTCCGCCTTCGAAGCAGCGCAGCACATGGCAGACAGCATCGACCTCGCGGATGTGGGACAGGAACTTGTTGCCAAGGCCTTCGCCCTTGCTGGCACCACGCACGAGGCCCGCGATATCGACGAATTCCAGATAGGTCGGGACCACATTGACGGACCTGGCCAGCTCCGCCAGCTTGCCCAGCCGCGGGTCGGGCACCGCCACGCGCCCGGCGTTGGGCTCGATGGTGCAGAACGGGTAATTCGCCGATTCCGCCTGCGCGGTGGCGGTCAGGGCGTTGAACAGGGTCGATTTGCCCACATTCGGCAGGCCGACGATGCCGCAGTTGAAACCCATCTCAGCTTCGTCCTTTTAGTTTGTTCATGGCCCTTGCGAGGGCATTTCCCATCGCGGTCTCCGGGCCCGCATCCTTTTCAGCGGGAGCAGGTGTGCCTGCCGAGGGCGTACCGGACTGGTCGGCCGGTGCCGCCTTTGCGCTGTCGCGCGGCGGGTTCACGGCCTGTGCCACCCGGCTCATGAAGTCGCTGGCGCGGCCGTCCAGCAGCGCCGGCAGTTCATCGGCGACGGCGGCGAGTTCGCGGTCCACCCATTGCCGGTCGGCCCTGGAGAAATCCCCCAGCACATGGCTGGTCACGCGCGCCTTGTCGCCCGGATGGCCGATGCCCAGACGTACGCGCCAGTAGTTGGTGTCGCCCAGATGGGCGTCGATGCTGCGCAGGCCGTTGTGGCCGGCATTGCCGCCCCCCTGCTTGACCCGCAGCTTGGCCGCCGCCAGGTCCAGCTCGTCATAGATGACGAACACGTCCTCCACGGCCAGCTTGTAGAAGCGCACGGCCTCGCCGACCGCACGGCCGGATTCGTTCATGAAGGTCATGGGTTTGAGGACGAGGATTTTGCCGCCCGCGATTTCGCCCTCGCTCACATCGCCCTGGAAACGGGCGCGGGGCGCAGAAAGGCCATGGCGGCGGACGATTTCGTCCGCCGCCATGAAGCCAATGTTGTGGCGTTGGTTCTGATGTTTCGGCCCCGGGTTTCCGAGGCCCACGACCAGTCGCATGGCGTCCGGCTCCGGGTGGGCGGGAGGCTAGTCCCCGCTCTCCTCATCACCGTCGTCGTCACCGCCGTCCTCGGCCGCCGCATCCTCGGCGCCCTCGGCATCCTCATCGCCTTCCTCATCCTCGACCGGCGCGACCGTCGGTGCGGCGATGGTCGCGATGGTGAAGTCGCGGTCGATGGTCGGCTTGACGCCGTCCGGCAGCGAAACATTCGAGATGTGGACGCTGTCGCCGATCTCGAGGCCGGCCAGATCGACCGTGATCTCGTTCGGGATGGAGCCCGCGCGGCAGATCACCTCGACCACATGGCGCACGACGTTCAGCACGCCGCCCTGCCTCAGGCCCGGGGATTCCTCCTCGTTCTCGAAGGAGACGGGGATTTCCACGTTGATCTGTGTCCGCTCGGTCACGCGAAGGAAATCGGCGTGCATGGGGCGGTCGGTCACGGGGTGCAGCTGAAGATCACGGCACAGCACCTGCTGGCTGTTGCCTTCGACTTCCACCTCGAACAGCGTGGCAAAAAAGCCGGGCTGCATGCGCGCGGCGCGCAACTGCGCCGGGTCGATCGAGATGGCTTCGGGGTCCTTGTTCGCGCCGTAGATCACAGCGGGCACGCGCCCGTTGCGACGTTCTGCCCGAGCGGCCCCCTTGCCGACTCGTGCGCGCGATTCCGCATTAAACGTAACGGTATCGGCCATTTTCTACTCCAATAGTTCCGCAGGCCTCCAAGGGTGCCCTGGCGGATGGCTTGATCGGTGCGGGATGCACCGAAACTCAGTTGAACAGGCTTGAAACCGAAGCTTCGCGGCTGATGCGGTCGATGGCCTCGCCAAGCAGCGGCGCGACCGTCAACTGACGGATATTGCTCGCCACGCGGACCGCTTCGGTCGCCTGGATCGAATCCGTCATCACCAGGGTTTCCAGCGGCGAAGCGGCAACACGACCGACCGCCCCCCCCGACAGGACGCCATGCGTCACATACGCGGAGACCGATTCGGCGCCTTGCTCCCTCAGCGCTGCGGCGGCGTTGCACAGGGTGCCGGCGCTATCACAGATATCGTCGACAAGTATGCATTTCCGCCCATCGACGTCGCCGATGATATTCATCACCTCGGAAACGCCAGCCCGTTCGCGGCGCTTATCGATGATCGCAAGATCGGCGTCAAGCCGTTTGGCAAGGGCGCGCGCGCGCACGACACCGCCCACATCGGGCGAAACGATGACCAGTTCGTCGCCGCTGACGTTCTTTCCGATGTCTTCGGAGAACAGGGGGCCGCCATAGAGGTTGTCCACGGGGATGTCGAAAAAGCCCTGAATCTGGCCCGCATGGAGGTCCAGCGTCAGCACCCGGTCCGCCCCCGCATTGGTGATCAGGTTGGCCACCAGCTTCGCGGAAATCGGGGTGCGCGGCCCGGTTTTACGGTCCTGGCGGGCGTAGCCGAAATAGGGGATAACCGCCGTGATGCGGCGTGCGGAGCCCCGGCGCAGCGCGTCCAGGGTCACGAGAAGTTCCATCAGGTTGTCGTTGGCGGGGTAAGACGTCGACTGCACGACGAAGACGTCCTCACCGCGCACATTCTCGAGAATCTCGACGAACACTTCCATGTCCGAGAAACGCCGGATGGACGCGCGGGTGAGTTCGATATTGAGATAGGCCGAGATCGCTTCGGCAAGCGGACGATTGCTGTTACACGCCAGCACCTTCATCGTCCTGCCCCCTGTCACCGCATCAGCGTTTGTCACGTATGCGGCTGAGCGCGTCTGCTGCGCGCCGGAAAGTGCCAAAACCCCCGCCCGGCCAGAAAGGCCGGACAACCAAGCGGCGCGAAATTATCAACCGGACATGAATGTGTAAACACGCTCCGCTGGGGATAACGCGGAAGGAAATTTCCGCCAACGGAAGGGCGGGTCAGCGCGGCAGTCCGCGTGACGGGGGCTCGGGCGGCGGCGGCAGGAAACCGTCGCGCCAGTCGATGCTGGAGACCAGTTGGGAAATTCCGGCGGCCGCCGCCACGCCGGCCTGGCGGGCAAGCGTGCCCCACTGCTCCGCGACCGCCTTGTCGGGCACCGGGCTGGCCTGATCGATCTTGCCGATCTCGGTGCCGAAGGGGTCGTGAATCCGCCAGACGATCGCGACTTCGCTCATGGCGCCGGCGAGTTGCGTGATCTTGACGTCGGCGCTCGCGGTCAGGGTGTCCTGGCTGGAGACGTTGGACAGGCGCGTGCCGAGACCGCGCAGCGCCTGGCGCAGTGACGTGCGCAGACGCAGGGCCTGCTGTTCGTTCGCGCCGCGAATATCGCCCACATAGATCGGCGGAGCCTGGACCTCCGCGACGCGCTCGTGCTGGACGAGGCGGGAGATCGGCTCGGCCGCGGTCTGCGCCATCGCGGCCATCAGGTCAGGATCGGCATTCGCCCAGGAATCGATGGGTGTGCCTTCAAGGACGAGGTTGTAGCTGCCGACCGTATCCCCGTCGGGCCCGAACAGGGTCCAGGCGATATGCGCGTCCTGGCCCGGATCGACCACCTGGCTGGCGAGGACAAGGCTGGTTCGGTTCCCGCCGCTGCGGAAGGCGGGCACATTGCGCTTGATCAGCGCGGCGACCATTTCGTCGGCCAGCCGCTCCGCCGGTGCGCGCGGTGCATCCTCGACGGCCTGCACGCGGATGCCGCCCGCATCCGACAACTGCAGCAACTCATTCGGGGCCGCGGCGCGGTCGTGCTGAAACGGGCGCGGCACCGGCTGACAGGCCGCCACGAGCAACGCCAGGAAAATGACGACGCTAGATCGCACAGCTCACCATCATCGCCACGATGGTCATGAGCATCAGCATGATCAGGTAGGGCACGGCTCAGTCCGGATCGGCCAGGGTGATCAGGGAGAGGTTGCGCCCGTAGTCGGGCTCGCTGCGGTGGCAGCTCCGCCGGTAGCTGAAGAAACCCTCATCGGCGCAGGTGTCCTGTCCCGTCCATGATGTTTGTTCCACCCCGGCATCGGCCAGGCGGGACAATACATAGGCGGGCAGGTCGAACAGGAGGCGGTCCGTACCGGGCTTGTCGCGGAAAAAGCGCGTGTTGGCCGCGTCCTGATCGAGGAAATGACCGGGGAATTCCGGCCCGACTTCATAGGATTCCGGTCCGATGCAGGGGCCGACCACCGCCACGATGCGGGCGGTCTCGGCACCGCGCGCGCACATGGCGGCGACGACGGACTCGACCACGCCGTCGCGTGCGCCCCGCCATCCGGAATGGGCCGCGCCGACGACACCGGCTTCCGTGTCCGCGAGCAGCACCGGCGCGCAGTCTGCGGCGAGGACGCCGATGGCGATGCCCGGCCGGTCGCACACCAGCGCGTCGGCCTGCGGCGGATCGTCTTTCCAAGGGGTGCCCGCATCGATCACCCGGGCGGAGTGGACCTGGTAGAGCGTACGCAGTTGCTCCGGACCCGCACCGACGGCGGAGGCCGCGCGGTTGCGGTTTTCCCGGACATGCGACGGATCGTCGTCCGAGCCCAGGCCGCAGTTGAGCCCGGCATAGATACCGGTGCTCACTCCGCCGGCCCGCGACAGGAAGGCGTGGCGGATGCCCGGTGCGGTGGCGAGCGCCGCGGCGGTCACATGCGGAGTAAAGATGGCGGCCATATCGTCACTCACCTTGCGCAAAGCCCGCGGGGCGCGGCTGCCCGGCACCGGCCAGCGCCATAACCTTGAACAGGACGCCCATCTCCGACGGAGCCACCAGCCGGTTGAGCGCGGTGCGGATGTCGTGGGCCTGGGACACATTGGCGTGTTTTAGGAGCTGGCCCGCGCGCTCGACGATCCCGAGCCGTTGCAGGAATACCCCCTGATCCACGGGGCCGAAGGCCTGAACACCGGCCGCCACGGCCGCCTCGCGGGCGAGCTGGAAATCCACATGGGCGGTCAGGTCGCAATCTCCGGGCAGGTCCAGCGGATCGACGGGCCGGTGCCGCCGCACCGCCTGCAGGGTGAGGCCGGTGGCGCGCTGAGTGTGCCCGTAATCGACGATCAGACCCGCGCCGCCATTCATGAAGATGCGGTGCGCCATGTCCGAGACGGCGGTGCGGACGTCCGGCGAATACTCGAAGGTGTCGCCCTCCTGGGCGTCGGCCAGTTCGGAGCTGAGCGCGCCGGGGGGCGGGCGGCTGGACCGGTCGAGTGCGAAGCAGAACCGTTCACGCGTCCGGTCGAAGCCGACCATGCGCTCACACCACTGGCCGTTCGCGCGGACGTACTGGTGGACCGGAAGCGCGTCGAGAAACTCGTTGGCCAGAAAGATCGTGGGCGTGCGCCCCAGATCGGGCAGCGCATTATGCCAGGTCACGATACGTCCGCGCAGCGTTGTCTGTTGGATATCCCGCAGGGCGGGGCTGGTCTCCACCAGGTGGACACCCGCCGCGGCGGCGCAGGCGGGAGCCTGCTGCATGGCGCGCAGCGCGTCCGACATCAGGGTGCCCCGGCCCGGTCCGAGTTCGACCAGCGCGAAGGCGCCGGGCGAGCCCATGCTCTGCCAGGTATCGACGCACCACAGGCCGACAAGCTCGCCGAACATCTGGGAGATTTCAGGGGCGGTGGTGAAGTCGCCGGCCGCGCCGAACGGATCTCGGGTGGCGTAATAACCGCCGTCCACATCGGACAGCGCGATCTGCATGAAGGTGGCGACGCTGACCGGGCCCCGGGTCAGAATACGCTCGCGCAAGCGTGCGACGACGGGGTTTTCGGGCGTCGCGAGGGCGTCCGTACCGTCAGCCGGTGCTGGTGTTTTCGGGTTTGGCGTCGAGCCGATCATGCTTAACGGCATAGACGATGAATGCGACACCTGCAACGGCGATCGGGACCGACAGAAGCTGGCCCATGGTGATGTCCCAGAACAGGAACCCGCCGTCGCCCACATAGCTGTCGGGTTGGCGGAAGAACTCGACGAAGGCGCGCGATGCGCCGTAACCGATCAGGAAGACGCCGGTGATGAGGCCGGGGCGGAACAGGGCATTTGTCAGTCGCGCCAGCACGAACAGGATGACGAACAGCACCAGGCCTTCAAGACCGGCCTCGTAAAGCTGGCTCGGGTGCCGGCCGAAATCTCCCGCGCCCGGAAACACGACGGCCCAGGGAACATCCGTCGCCCGGCCATAGAGTTCGCCATTGATAAAGTTCGCGAGCCGACCGAGTAGCAGCCCGATGGGCGCGGCGGCGGCCACAAGGTCTCCCAGCGCGAGGATGTTTAGCTTCCGGCGCAGGCCGAACAGGATTGTGGCTGCGATCACGCCCAGCAGACCGCCGTGGAACGACATGCCGCCGTTCCACACGGCAAGAATCTCGAGCGGGTTCGAGATGAAGTGGCCGGGCTGATAGAAAATGACGAAGCCGAGACGCCCGCCGAGGATCACGCCGACGATGGCCCAGCTGAAAAAGTCGCCCACCTGATCCTTCGTCACGGCGGAAGGCGGGCGGCGCAGCAGCCAGAGGATGTAGCCCCAGCCCGCCAGCAGGCCCGCGATATAGGCGAGCGCATACCAGCGCAGGACGAACGGGCCGATTTCGAGCGCGACCGGATCGAAGTCGGGAAAGGGGATCGGTCCGCTCATGGTGCTTGCGCCGCGTCCTCAGACGCCACGTCCTCAGACAAAGGGATCGTTGGTTTCCAGATAGTCGGCCACATAGGACCGCACGCCGTCTTCCAGGGAGACGAACGGCTTATCGTATCCGGCGGCTCGCAGGCGGTCCATTCGCGCTTGTGTGAAGTACTGATACTGGTTGCGCACGTTGTCGGGCATGGGGACGTACTCGATGTTCTCCGGCAGGCGGAGCGTCGCGAAGACGGCCTTGGCCAGATCGTCGAAACTGCGCGCCGCGCCGGTTCCCAGATTGAAGATGCCTGATACGGACGGGTTGTCGAGGAGCCATTCCATCACCGCGACCGTGTCGGAGACATGTACGAAGTCGCGCAGCTGGCCGCCATCGGCATAGTCCGGGTCGTGGGACTGGAACAGGCGTGCGCCGCCGGTCTCGCGGATCTGCTGCCAGAACTGGGGCACGACGCTGCGCTGGCCGCCCTTGTGGTACTCGTTCGGCCCATAGACGTTGAAGAAGCGCAGGCCCGCCCATTGCGGCGGCGCATATCCGGCATCGGCCATGAGCCGCGCGGCCCGGTCGAACATCAGCTTGGACCAGCCATAGGGATTGAGCGGGCGCTGGCGGTGCAGCGCGGCGGCGCTGTTGTCGTCGTCGAAGCCAAGCTCCCCGCCGCCATAGGTCGCGGCGGAGGAGGCGTAGATGAAGGGCACGCGGTGTTCCGCCGCCCACTGCCACAGGCGCAGGCTGAGCAGATAGTTGTTGCGCATGATGCGATCGATATCGCGCTCGACCGTCGAGGAAATCGCGCCCATGTGAAAGATCGCTTCGGGCTTCGGGTCCGCGCTGTCCAGCCAACCGGGCAGGTCGTCCGGCGGCACGATAGTCAGGTCGCCGCGCTTGGCCAGGTTCGCGCGGTTGGCGTCGTCAAGGATATCGTTGACGACCACCTCGCCGCGCGTGGCCAGTGCTGCCACGAGGTTCGAGCCGATAAAGCCGGCACCGCCCGTTACCAGATACATCCCGCGCTCCGATCGTTCGGCGGTTTTATAGGCGCGTGCGACGGCGCGCCGCAACGCACCGGCCTTGTTCGCGCGGCCCGAGCGGGCGTAACCTCCGCGGTACCTTCAAGGCCATGAACCTGCAGGGAGTTTGCGACATGCAGACACGCAGCAGAATCCTCGACGATATCGCACGCCTCACCAACGGGGCCGCCGGCGTGGCCAGCGGTCTTCGCGACGAGGTGGAGGCGCTGGTCCAGCAGCGGCTGGAAAAGGTGCTGGCGAACCTCGATCTGGTGCGCCGCGAGGAGTTCGAGGCCATCGAGGCCGTGGCGATCCGGGCCCGTGAGGAGCAGGAGGCGCTGGAAAAACGCGTCGCCGAACTGGAGAAGAAGCTCGCCGCGACAGCCCGCAAGAAGCCGGCCGCCAAGCGCGCTTTGAAGCCGAAAACCGACGAATCCTGATTCGAGTCCGGGGCCGGGTGGCCCGGCGGGAGAAATTACGGCTGTCCACAAGCTGGGCAGTTGCGACGCAGCGCGCCTTCATGACACTGTGCCCTCAGTAGTGGTTACTTGCTGCTGTCACACAATATTTCGTAGTTGTTACAATATATTGTGGAGCCTCAGCGAACCACGCATAGGTGCCGCGGAGACTGCCTGAATGGACCGTCTGTCCCAATCCCTGGTCGATCAATCCCTGCATCCTCTCGATCTCGTCGAAGAGTCGGTTGCTCTGCGTGACTGGACGCTGGAGCGCTTTGCGCGCGACGAGTTGCTGGCGGAAGTCGGGGGACGCTGGTGCGACTACCATGCGGTTTTCAACTGGATTAACGAGATCGGTGCGCTGCAACTGACCTGCGCCTTCGATATCCGCACGCCGCCGGAGCGCCGCGCCGCGGTCCACGAACTGCTGGCCTTCCTGAATGAGCGCCTGGGCGTCGGTCATTTCGATATCGGCACCGAGGACGGGCTGCCGGCCTACCGGCATGCCCTGCTGCTGCGCGGCGGGTCGCTGTCTGCGGAGCAGGTCGAGGACCTGATCGACATCGCGCTGCACGAACTCGACCGGTTCTACCCGGCCTTCCAGTATGTGGTCTGGGGCAACCAGTCGCCCCATGACGCGATCCGCTCGATCGTGTTCGAGACGGTCGGCGAGGCCTGAGCGGGCCGCTGAACGGCGCCATGATGAATCCCGGAGCGATCCTCCTCGTCGGTTGCGGAAAGATGGGCAGCGCGCTGATGGCGGGCTGGATCGAGCGCGGCACGCCGGCGGATATCATTTTCGTGGTCGATCCTGCCGGACCGGACCTGCCGGAAGGTGTGAACGGCGGCGCGGACATCTCCGACATTCCCGACGGGTTTTCGCCGGCGGTCGTGGTGCTGGCGGTCAAGCCGCAGGTGATGGATGCCGTCGCCGCGCCGTACCGGGCGATGGTGGCGCCGGGCACTGTGTTCCTGTCCATCGCGGCGGGACGCAACATCGCATCCTTCGAGGCTCTGCTGGGCGGTGATGCCGCTATCGTGCGGGCGATGCCGAATACACCGGCGGCGGTGGGGCGCGGCGTGACCGTGCTGTGTGCCAATGCGCATGTGGACCCGCCCCAGCGTGATATGTGCGAATCCCTTCTGTCCGCCGTGGGGGCGGTGGCGTGGATCGAAGACGAGGGGCAGATGGATGCCGTCACCGGGGTGTCCGGCTCCGGTCCCGCCTATGTCTTCCACCTGGTCGAGGCGATGGCGGCGGCGGGCGTGGCCGCCGGTCTGCCGGAAGACCTGGCGATGACGCTGGCGCGCGAGACGGTGGCGGGCAGCGGCGAGTTGCTGGCACGCAGCCCGGAGGATGCCGCCACCTTGCGCCGGAACGTGACCAGCCCCGGCGGCACGACGGAGGCGGCGCTGGGCATCCTGATGGGTGAGTCCGGGCTGACCGATCTGATGACCCGCGCCATCCTGCGCGCCACGGAACGTTCGAAGGAACTGGCCGGCTAGGCTTCCGTGCCCGCACGTTTGCGCTACATTCGGCCCCATGAGCAAGGAACACATTGATACACCCGCCCGGCTGGTGGCGGCGATGCTCGAATGCGCCGCCGAACACGGGTGGCACATCATCACGCTGGATGAGGTTGGGGCGCGCGCGGGGCTGAGCAGCGCCGAGACCTATTCACTTTGTGCGGACAAGGCGCAGCTTCTCGATCTTTTCGCCCGCTGGGCGGACGCGGCCAGCGTGGCCGATGCGGGTGAGGTTCCGGATGATCCCGATGCGCGTTACGACGCGCTGCTGGATATCCTGATGCAGCGCTTCGAGGTGCTGGAACCATACAAGGACGCGGTGGCGAAGATCGTTCGCGATGTTGCGCGCGAACCGGATACGCTGGTTCGCATCCTGCCGCAGAGTCAGCGCAGCTTCATGTTTCTCGCGCGCGCGGCGGGTTTCCCTCACGAAGGGCTGCGCGGGCACATGTTCGCCAAGGCGCTGTCGGCGGTGTGGCTGGCGACCCAGCGGGTGTGGCTGCGCGACCGGACCGACGATCTAAGTGAGACCATGGCCGCGCTGGACCGCAACCTGCGGCGCGCGGTGGAGATGCCGATCATCGGTGCGCCGGAACTGCGGCGGGCCGAGGAGCACGGAGAGTGAAGTGAGTGAAATCAGCTTCGACGATTTCCAGAAGGTGGATGTGCGCGTCGGCACGGTCGTCGATGCGCAGCCCTTCCCGGAGGCGCGGCGCCCCGCGATCAAGCTGTGGGTCGATTTCGGCGACGCCATCGGCGTGCGCAAGACCTCGGCGCAACTGAACGTGCACTACACGCCCGAGGAGCTGGTCGGACGGCAGGTGGCGGCGGTCGTGAACTTTCCGCCGAAACAGATCGGCAAGTTCATGTCGGAAATTCTCGTGCTGGGGTTCCCCGACGCGGACGGCGCGGTGGTGCTGCTGAACGTGGACAAGCCGGTGCCCGACGGCGGCAAGCTGTTCTAGAGATCTGTCGGCTCAGATCGGAATCCGGAGCGTCACCCGAAGGCCGCCGAGTGGCGAATCCTCGAGCCGGATCTCGCCGCCATGGCTGGCGACGATGTCCTGGGCGATGGACAGGCCGAGCCCGGTGCCGCCGGTCTCCGCATTGCGGGACTGGTCGAGACGGAAGAAGGGGCGGAACACGTCCTCGCGCATCTCTTCCGGAATACCGGGGCCGTTGTCATCGACGAAAATCTGCAAGACCCGGCCGTCGCGCGATGCCGTCAGCGCGATCCGGTCGCCGTGCCGGCCGGCGTTATCGACAAGGTTGGTGAGACAGCGGCGCATGGCGTTGCGGGCCAGGGGCAGTTCCACCTCGTCCTGGATGTCGAGCTCCACCGGCGGGCCGTTGCGGGCCGCGTCACGCGCCACCTCGTCCAGCAGGCTGGATGCGTTGACCATCTGGCGTTCCTCGGTGCCCTCGCCGCGCGCGAAGTTGAGGTAGCCCTCGATCATGCTTTCCATGGCCGCGACGTCGGAGGCCAGTTCCTCGATCTCGGCGTTCCTGTTCAGCATGGCGAGCTGCAGCTTCATACGGGTCAGCGGCGTGCGCAGGTCGTGGCTGACACCCGCGAGCATCTCCGTACGCTGCTGGATCTGACGTTCGAGCCGGCCGCGCATGGCCATGAAGGCGCTGGCGGCCTGGCGGACCTCGGTCGCGCCGGACGGCTTGAAGTTGGGCGTGTCGCGGCCCTTGCCGAAATTGTCCGCGGCGGTGGCCAGCCGCCGGATGGGGCTCACCTGGTTGCGCATGAACAGGGTCGCCACGGCGATGAGGATCAGCGACGTGCCGATCATCCAGAAGATGAAGACCTTGGTGGTCGAACTGATAAGCCGCTCCTCGTTGGCCGAGACCTTCAGGACGCCGTTCGGCAATTGCACATCGACCAGGACACGGTTGCTCTGGCTTCGCGTGTCGATCACCGCGGGGCGCTGGACGATCTCGTCGAGGGAACGCGCGAGCGTCGTTTCCAGATTGCCGGAGGGCTCGAACTGCTCATTGGGAATGATCGCACCGGGCTCGAAGGTCACGATGAGATCGAGCGTGCGCCGGGCGAGGTTGAAGACCGCCACAGGGTCGGTGTTGATGCCGCCGGTGTCCACCAGTTCCAGAATCATGGCGATGTCGCCGGCGAGCGCGTTGGCCCGGTGACGGCTCACATTCGACCAGTGGCGGTCATAGAAGATGATGCCGCTGACGATCTGCAGCAGGACCAATGGTGTGACGATTATGAGCAGCGAGCGCGCGAGAAGGCCGCGCGGCAGGAAACGCTTCATCGAGATGCGCAGCATGCGGGGCAGGCGCAGAACGTCGTTTATGCGTGACATGCTGTCCTTCGGGCGATCTGCCTAGTCGGGCCAGAGTACATAGCCCCGTCCGCGGATGGTTTGCAGGTAGCGCGGGTTGCGCGGGTCGGGCTCGATCTTACGACGAAGGCGGGTCACCTGAACATCGACGGCGCGCGAGCTGCCGGCGATCCCGCTCTCGGCCTGCAGGTCGTCGCGGGTGACGGCCTCGCCGGGGGTGCGGGCGAGGATATCTAGCAGCCGCGCTTCGGCGCCGGTCAGCTGTGTCGCGCCGTCCGGCCCTTCGAAGAGCTGGCGCTGGGAATCATAGACAAGGTCTCCGAAACGCAATTCGGCGGGGGCCGGGGCGGCGATGGCGACCCGGCGCAGGATGGAGCGGATGCGCGCCACCAGTTCGCGCGGCTCGAATGGCTTGGTGAGGTAATCGTCCGCGCCACGCTCCAGGCCGTTGATGCGGTCGTCGGACTCGGCCATCGCCGTGAGCATCAGGATCGGGACGTTGCTGGTCTCGCGCAGGCTGGAGGTCAGCGACAGGCCGCTCTCGCCCGGCATCATCACGTCGAGTACCAGCAGGTCGAAACGAAGGCTGGTCAGGCGATCGCGCGCCTCCGCCGCGCTGCCGGCAGTGGTGACGCGAAAGCCGCTGTCGGCCAGGAATCGCTGCAGCAGGTCCCGCAGGCGCCGGTCGTCATCGACCACGAGGATATGCGCGGTGTCGTCCATGGCGGAACTATATCGCGCGCGGTGCCGGGGCGCTGCAGCGTGCTAGAGGCGGCCAGGACCGCGCACCGTCGCCGGGCGCACCCGGGCGCGGTCGTCCGGATTGACGATGCCGGTGAGCACGCGGCGAAAACCCTCGACCGCCTCCGCGCCGGCTTCGCGATAGGCGCGGGCGAACCGGTCCATCTGCACGGATGTCAGTTCGTGCTCCAGCGCCTTTCCCTTGTCGGACAGGGTGAGCTGTTTACGCCGCCGGTCCTTGGGATCGGCGCGCTGGGTCACATAGTTCTCTTCCACGAGATGGCCGAGGACGCGAGACAGGCTCTGCTTTGTGATGCGCAGGATTTCGAGGAGTTCGCTGACCGAGATACCGGGGTTGCGGCCGACGAAGTAGATCACCCGGTGATGGGCGCGACCCAGGCCGTGCTGCTCCAGGATCGCATCGGGCTCGCCGGTGAAATCCCGGTAGGCGTAAAACAGGAGCTCGATGCCCTGCCGCAGGTCCTCCTCGCGGAGGAAAAGCGGGTTGATCGTCGATTTAAGGTCAACCATGTTGACTTAATTAAACGGGAATGTTACGTCACGCAACCTTGTCGCGGAATTTTTTGTCGCCGCGCGCCGAATAAACGTTCGAATGTGTCGAGGAAACGCAAATGCATGAAGTCCCCTATGATGATCGCGATGGCGTGATCTGGATGGACGGTGCGTTCGTGCCATGGCGCGACGCCAAGCTTCACTATCTCAGCCATGCGCTGCACTACGCGTCCTGCGTCTTCGAGGGCATGCGCGCGTATAACGGCCAGATTTTCGAACTGACCGCGCACAACCAGCGCCTGCACGACTCCGGAAAGATGCTGGGCTTCGAGGTGCCGTACTCGGTCGCCGATCTCGACGACATCTGCCGCGAGGCGCTGGAGAAGTCGGGCTACACCGAAGCCTATATCCGCCCCGCCGCCTGGCGCGGCCCGGAGCAGATGGGTGTGTCGGCGCAGAAGTGCAAGATTCACATGGGCATCGCCGTCTGGCAGTGGCCGTCCTACTTCACGCCGGAAGCCCGGATGAAGGGGATCAAGATCGACTGGGCGATCTATCGCCGTCCCGATCCGCTGACCCAGCCGGTGCACGCCAAGGCCGCCGGCCTCTACATGATCTGCACCCTGTCCAAGCATGCGGCGGAGGCGAAGGGCTATTCCGACGCCCTGATGCTCGACTGGCGCGGGCAGCTCGCCGAGACGACCGGCGCGAACATGTTCCTGGTCATGGACGGCAAGATCCACACGCCGAAGCCGGACTGCTTCCTGAACGGCATCACCCGCAAGACGGTCATCAACCTGGCGCGCGCACGCGGCTATGAGGTGATCGAGCGCGCGATTATGCCGGAAGAGCTGAACGATGCGCAGGAGATGTTCGTGACGGGAACGGCTGCCGAGGTGACGCCGATCGCGCAGATCGCCGACGACCACACCTTCGAGGTGGGCGAGATCACCAAGAGCCTGATGCAGGATTACGACGACCTGGTGAACGGCCGCGCCGAGGCCGCAGCGGCCGAGTAACAAGGGAACATTTCCGAAATGAGGGCGCCGCTTGCGGCGCCCTTTTTCATTTTGTGGGCGGGAAGGCCCTTTCCTGCTGGACAGACGGGCAGGGAATGTCACCGTAGCTGCAGAACACACAGCAACTTCCCGGTTTTGCCGCCAGAACCTCGCTGCACGAGCGACACTCGTAAAAGACCTGTCAGGTGTCGGTGGGCATGGTCTCCGTGCGCCGGTATCCGCAATGGGGACAGGTGATGGTTGAGCGCATGACGGTCGTCATTCCGCCGCCTTTTCGTCCCGGTCCCAGCGCGCTGCCGCGCGGTTGTCGGCCTCCCGGGCATCGACCCATGTGCCGCCTTCGTCGGTTTCTTCCAGCTTCCAGAATGGGGCGGCGGTCTTCAGCCAGTCCATGAGGAACTGGCAGGCCTCGAACGCCGCCTGCCGGTGCGCCGATGCGCAGACGACCAGCACGATGCGGTCGCCGGGCGCGAGCGTGCCGTAACGGTGAATGATGAGACTGGCGGCCAGCGGCCAGCGGATGTTCGCCTCCGCCTCGATCTCTTCCAGCTTCTTCTCGGTCATCCCCGGATAGTGCTCCAGGGTCATGGTCCGGCTTTCCCGATCCGCGCCTTCGACGGGCGCCATGTCGCGCACCAGGCCGACAAAGCTCGCGACCCCACCGACGGAATGATCGCCGGCGGTCAGCGCCGCAATCTCGGCACCGACGTCGAAATCCTTTTTCTGGACCCGGATCATCGCACGTTCGCCTAGCCGCCGGTCACGGGCGGGAAGAAGGCGACCTCGTCGCCATCTGTGAGGGGATGGTCGAACTGGACATATTCCTGGTTCACCGCCGCGCGAATGACCTCCCGTTTGGCGAAGGCCTGACGGTAGCCGTCACCTTTTTCCACCAGCAGGTCGATCAGCGCACCGACCGTGTCGACGCCGTCGGGGCGTGCGATGTCCTCGGCCGAACAGCCGATGCGTTGGCGCATCCATGCGAAGTACAGAACTTTCATCGGGCCACTTCCGTGAAGGGCAAATAGGGTACCACCATTCCCTCGGAAAGTTGGGTCATGTCCTCGGGCAGTTCAACCAGCCCGTCCGCGCCGACCATGGAGGACAGGATTCCCGCGCCGGAACGCGGGTGCTTGCGCGCCACGGGCGTGCCGTCGGGTGCGGTCTCCAGAAACACGCGGACATATTCGCGCCGCCGCGCCTTCTTGCGGTGGTCGAAGCCTGCGCGGACCGGATAGAGGCGGGGTTCCAGATCGCGTGCTCCCGCCAGGGTCAGGAGCGCGGGGCGCGCCATGCGCAGGAAGGTCACCATCATCGCCGCCGGATTGCCGGGCAGGCCGATGAAGGGCGTGCCGCCGATCTGGCCGAAGGCGATGGGTCGTCCGGGCTTGATGGCCACCTTCCAGAAATACAGCGAGCCGCCGTCCCGTATCGCGGCAGCCAGATGGTCTTCCTCGCCGACGGACATGCCGGCGGTGGACATGATGGCGTCGCAGGAGCCGGCGGCGCGGGCCAATGTCTCGGCGATGCGTGCGCGGTCATCGGGCACGATCCCGAAATCCTCCACCTCGCAACCCAGATCGCCCAGTGCCGCCATCAGCGCGTGGCGGTTGGCGTCGTAGATCTGGCCTTCGGCAGTGGGGTTGCCCGGATCGACCACCTCGTCGCCCGTGGACATCACCGCGACCTTCAGTGGCCGGAACACCTCCAGTTCGGTCGCGCCGAGGGACGCCGCCAGGCCGATCTCCTGCGGGCGCAGCCGGTCGCCGGCGCGGATGACCGTCTCGCCCTCGGCGACGTCCTCGCCCCGGCTGCGCCGGTTCGCGCCGCGCCGGATGCCGGGCGGGAAGGTGACATAGGTGGTGCCACGGTCCTCATGGAGGGTGCAGTCCTCCTGCATCATCACGGTGTCGGGGCCGCCGGTGCCGCCGGGGATCGGCGCGCCGGTGAAAATACGTGTCGCGGTGCGCCGTTCAGGCATGCCGTCAAGCGGATGCCCCGCCGCCGCGCGGCCCGTTACCGGCAGGACGGTCTCACCTTCCGTGGACAGGTCGTCGAACCACACCGCGTAGCCATCGACCGCCGAGTTGTCGTGCGGCGGCACGTTGCGGTTCGCCACGAGGTCCGTTGCGAGGATGCGGCCCGCGCACTCACGCAGGGGAAGGCGCAATGTCTCGACAACCGGCGACAGCCGGGTGCGCAGCATGGCGAGCGCGTCGTCCGGCGGTATCAATCCTTCACCGGGTACAAAGCAGTCGTCGGAGAGCTGGGCCATGGCTCAGGTCTTCTCCACTTGTGCGGGGCTTCGTGCGTTGGTGAGTGACCAGTGGTTTTCGATGAAATCGGCCACAGAACCGACGTCATCGGGATTGAGCCGCGTAACGGCGGGACCGAGGTTTTCGATCTGCGTGGCGCAGGCGACCGCCACGATGTGGTTGTCGGTCAACGCGAGAGCCGGTTCGCCGAGACCGTCGCGGTACACCTCGATCTTGTCGATTTCCGCCGACTTGAATCCCTCCACGAGAATGAGGTCCACAGGGCTCATGTGGGAGAGCAGGGTATCCAGATCCGGCTCGGGCGCCCCGCGCAGTTCGTGCATCAGGGCCCAGCGGTTCTCGGAGCCGACCATGACCTCCGCGGCCCCGGCGTCCCGATGCTGCCAGGAATCCTTGCCGGGGGTGTCCACGTCGAACTTGTGGTGGGCGTGCTTGACCGTCGAGACGCGATGGCCGCGCGCGGTCAGTTCGCGGACCAGCGCGACCACAAGCGTGGTCTTGCCGCTGTTGTGCCAGCCGACAATGCCCGCGACGTTTGCGTGCTGCGCCATCTCAGGCCCCGGGCGCCGTCTGGCCGAGGCGGCGGGTGGCCGTGGTCACATAGTCGAAGCCCGTCACAAGCGTCAGGATCGCGGCCAGCCACCAGATGGCCGAGGTCACGAGGTCCTGCTGGGCGAGACCCAGCGGCGGCAGCAGGAACAGCGTGAGCGCCACGAGCTGCGCGGTGGTCTTCCACTTGGCGAGCCTGGTGACCGGCAGCGGCAGGTTCCGGTGAGCCAGGAATTCCCGCAGGCCCGAAACCAGCATTTCGCGCGACAGGATCAGGATGGCAGCTGCGATGTCCCAGCGGCTCATATCGCCGGTTCCGACCAACGCCACCACAAGGGCGACGACCAGCACCTTGTCTGCGATGGGGTCGATCAGCGCACCGAGCGCGCTCTGCTGGTTCAGCTTGCGTGCCAGCCAGCCGTCGAGGAAGTCGGTCAGCGACATGGCGATGAACAGCCCCAGCGCCCACCAGCGCGCCGCCGCGCCGTCGAGGAACAGCAGCAGCACCAGCACGGGGATCAGCGCGATGCGGGCGAAAGTGAGGATATTCGGAATCGTCATCGTTTCCGGTCCGGGGCGCGACGTAGCTCAGCCCGTCGCGTTGAAGAAGTCGTAGATACGACGTGCCACGGTATTGCTGATCCCGTCCACCTTTTCGAGGTCGGTCAGCCCGGCCTGGGAGACGGCGCGGGCGGAGCCGAAATGGTTCAGCAGAGCCCGTTTGCGACGTGCGCCGATGCCGGGAATCTCATCCAGCGGGTTCTGGGCGATGGCCTTTGAGCGCTTCTGGCGGTGCCCGCCGATCACGAAGCGATGGGATTCGTCGCGCAGGCGCTGCAGGTAGTAGAGAACGGGATCGCGCGGCGGAAGCTGGAAACCTTCCGGATCACCATCGGCGATAAAAAACCGCTCACGCCCGGCATCGCGGTCCGGCCCCTTGGCGATGGCGACGACGGGCAGGTCCTCGATGCCGAGCTCGTCCAGTGCCGCCAGGGTGGAGGAAAGCTGGCCCTTGCCGCCGTCGATCAGCAGCAGGTCCGGCCACTGTCCTTCCGTGCGGTCGGGGTCTTCCTTGAGCGCGCGTGCGAAACGCCGGGTCAGCATCTCGTTCATCATCGCGTAGTCGTCGCCGGGGCTGTAGCCGGCATCCCCGCCCTTCGCCGCGCCGCGCATGTTGAAGCGGCGGTAGGCCTGTTTCATGAACCCGTCCGGTCCGGCGACGATCATCGCGCCGGTCGCGTGCGCGCCACGCACGTGAGAGTTGTCATAGACCTCGATCCGCCTTGGCGGCGCGTCCAGTCCGAAAAGTTCCGACACCTGGGCCAGCAGGTCGCGTGTCGTGGCGGATTCCGCGAGGCGGCGCTGCAGGGCGTCGCGCGCATTGGTGCGGGCGTGATCCACCAGCTTGCGCCGGGCACCGCGCTGGGGGACCGAGACGTTGATCTTACGCTCGGCCCGTACGCCCAGCGCTTCGGCGATGAGGTCCATTTCCGATACCTTGTGGCTGAGCAGGATTACCGGCGGGGCGGGCTTGTTCTCATAAAACTGGCCCAGGAACGCGCCCAGCACCTCGGGAATTTCCTCGGTCTTGTCGTGGCGCGGGAAATAGGCGCGGTTGCCGTAGTTCCGTCCGGCCCGGAAGAAGAACACCTGAATGCAGATGCGCCCGCCGTCTTCCTCGGCCGCCACGATGTCGGCATCGCGCAGGTCGAGGTTCTCGATGTTGATGTCCTGGTGGGACTGGATCTGGGTCATGGCCCGGATTCGGTCCCGGTAGCGGGCCGCTGCCTCGAACTCGGTCTTGTCGGACGCCGCTTGCATGGCTTCGGCCAGCTCGTCCTGCACCTCGCGCGAGCGACCGGTCAGGAAGTTGCGGGCCTGGTCCACCAGCACCGCGTATTCGTCAGGACTGACAAGACCGACGCAGGGGCCCGCGCAGCGCTTGAGCTGGTACTTCAGGCAGGGGCGCGAGCGGCCGGAGAACACGGCATCGGAGCAGCTTCGCAGCAGGAAGGCCCGCTCCAGGGCGTTAAGGGTGCGGTTGACCGAACCGGCGGATGCGAAGGGGCCGAAGTACTCGCCGGGCAAGGTGCGCGCGCCTCGGTACTTCACGACGCCGGGCCAGTCCGCCGGGGATGGACCGCTGCGGCTGAGGCGCTTGGACTGCAATTCCTTGCGGGCCTTGCGTGCGTCCGGGCCCGCGCCGGTCTTGCGGGTCTGGTTGTCGAGATGCCGGGTCAGCAGGATGTAGGGGAAGCTCTTGTCGTCGCGCAGCAGCACGTTGTAGCGGGGTGCGAGCCGCTTGATGAGGTTCGATTCCAGCAGCAGCGCCTCGGCTTCGGTGTGGGTCGTGACGATCTCGAGCTCGTCCGTCTCCGCGACCATGCGCTGCAGGCGGTAGGGCAAGCGAGCAAGCTGGGTGTAGTTGGTGACCCGGCGCTTCAGGTTGCGCGCCTTGCCGACATACAGCGCATTGCCTTCAGTATTCAGCATGCGATAGACGCCCGGCCCCTCCGGCAGGGTCGCCAGGCGGGAACGGATCAGTGCCACGCCGCCCGTGTCGGGCAGCGCGATGTTCTGCGCTTCGTTCTCCGCCGCGTTTTCAGCGATGTCGCTCATGCCTCATGTCCCGATATCCGGGCCAGACGTGGATGTATCTTGATACCTGCCGGCCCGGTCGATCCACAACCGCCAAGCATGTGGGAGTCTCCCGCGTGCTTGTCCCCGATTCCTGTGGACAAGTCTGTGGGCGCCGGTGTCGGATGGGTCAGGGCCACACGGAAATCATTGATGATTCTACTCATTGCACAAAATATGTGCAGTTCAATATCCCCCTGTTTTTACTGTAAAAACTCCACCTTTTCGCGGGCTGGAACGCACCCTGCTGCCGGCGCAATTTATGTGTCAATACAATGACTTGGTGCACTGCGGCATGTGAACAATCGTTCACAGAACGGCGTTGCGAATGCTTTCAGATTGCAGCGCCAGGAAGCCGCCATACAGCAACAGCAGCAGGGCGCCCTCGCGACGCGTGAGCCGGCTGCCCGTGAGCATCAGGGGAAGCAGCAACGCCGTGATGCCCAGCAGCAGCCAGATATCGAATTCGAGCAGGGAGGCCGGGACGGAGAGCGGGGTGATCGCCGCCACGATGCCGGTGATGCCCAGGAGGTTGAAGATGTTGCTGCCGAGCACATTGCCCAGCGCCACGTCGCTGTGGCCGCGCATGCTGGCGACCACGACAATGGCGAGCTCGGGCAGGCTGGTGCCGATCGCGACCAGTGTCAGGCCGATCACCGTCTTGGAGACGCCGAGGGATTCGGCGACATCGACGCCGCCATCGACGAGCAGCTTGGCACCGAAGACCGTACCGGCGAGGCCGCCCAACAGGAAGAGAGTGGCGCGCCATGTGCGCTCCGGCACACCGGTGACCTCCTCGACCTCGCGCGCCTGGAGGCTGTCGGCTTCCGATTCCCGCTCCGCCCGGTAGGTCCAGCCGAGATAGATAACGAGTGCAGCCAGCAGCACGAGGCCCTGCCACAGCTCGAACTGGCCGGTCATGGCAAAAGCGACGAAGAGCGCCGTTGCGGCCAGGACCATCGTGCCGTCACGCGCGATCACATTGGGCGCGCAGGCGACCGGGCGCATGAGGGCGGCGACGCCCAGGATCAGGAGCATGTTGGCCAGATTGCTGCCGATGACATTGCCCAGCGCGAGGTCGGGAGCGCCGTCCAGGGTGGCCGTAAGGGTTGTGACCAGTTCGGGCGCAGAGGTCCCGATGGCGACGACGGACAACCCGATCACCAGCGGCGACAATCCCATGCGCCGCGCGATGCCGACTGCACCGCGCACCATAAAATCGGCCGAGAACAGGAGCAGCACGAGGCCGATGGCTGCCAAGAGAAAACCGGAATAACTGATTTTATCCTCCCGGGGTCTGCGCCCCGTTCCGCGCTGCGCCGCGCGCGCCAAATATCGGTTCGACGTACATCGCGACCCGCAGCCTGATTTTCAAGGGAAAACTGGGCTGAATTTCGGAGCGTGGCGCTTGGCCGGGCCGGGTGAATGGCGATAAGTTCCCGGTCCCGGTGTTCGCAGGCAGGGAGGCGGTGGTGGAACCCGAGTTGCAGATGATCAACAGCCTGATCGACACGGCGACCGATTTTGCGATTGCCTATGGCATGCAGATCATCGGTGCGCTGGTGGTCCTGCTGATCGGCCTCAAGGTGGCGGGCTTTCTGGGCCGCAGGGTCGTGGCGCTATGCGAGCGCAGGAATATCGATATCACCCTGTCGCGCTTCGCCGGCAACGTCACCAAGATCGTGCTGGTCGCCGTGGTGGTCATCATCACGCTGAGCAATTTCGGTATCGATATCGCCCCGCTGGTTGCGCTGGGTGGTGCGGCCGCCTTCGGCGTCTCCTTTGCGGTGCAGGGCCCGCTTGCGAACTACGGCGCGGGCCTGGTGATCATCCTCACGCGTCCCTTCACGGTCGGTGACACGGTGCAGGTGCAGGACGTGTCGGGCATTGTCGAGGAGGTCACGCTCGCCCACACGGTGCTGATCGGCGAGGACAAGGAAAAGATCACCATTCCCAACCGCAAGATCGTCGGCGAAATCCTCGTGAACTCGGACGCGCACCGGATTGTCGAATCCCAGATCGTGATCGCCGCCGACAGCGACCCCGAAGTCGCGATCCAGGCGATCGGCAAGGCGCTCGACGGGTTCCCGAACCTCTCGGGCGACGAGTCTCCGCAGATCGGAATCCATGATTTCAGCTTCGGCGGTATCATCCTCGGTCTGCGCTACTGGGTGCCGAGTTCTCGCTACTACCGCACCCGCTATGAGGTGAACCGGGCCGCCCACAAGGCGCTGAAGGACGCCGGGATCAGGCTCCTCGACGCGGGCGGCACCACCATCCTGGCCAGCCCGCCGGCCGCATGACAACGCGTTCCTCCGGCCGTTCGACGGGCCCGCGCGTCGCCCGCCCCGTCATTGTCGCCACCTTTGGTGCGGGCCGCTTCTGGACGCTCCAGCACGCCTATGACCAGGTGAAGGGCGTCACCCGCAGCTGGACCGGCTACATGGGGGGCACGATGAAGGAGCCGACCTATGAGGACGTGCGCCGCGGTGATACGGGACACGTGGAGGTCGTGCACATGGAGTTCGACCCGCGGGTCGTCTCCTATGAGACCTTGCTGGACATTTTCTGGCAAATCCATGACCCGACCCAGTTGAACCGGCAGGGGCAGGACAAGGGTACTCAATACCGATCGGTGATCTTCACCCACGACGAGGGGCAGGCGGCCATCGCGCGGGCATCCAAGGCGCGGATCGAGGCGTCGGGCAAGTTCGCCAGGCCGGTGGTCACCACGATCGAGCCTGCAGGGGTCTTCTGGGAGGCCGAGGACTATCACCAGAAATACATGGAGCGGGTCAGTATCCGTTCCTGGGTCTCCAACCTGTTCCGGCGCAAGTGAGCGCCATGCCGGCGGACGAAAACAAGCAACTGGTCGAGCGGTTCTACAACGTGATGTGGAACCGCTGGGACGCGGACGAAATGCGCGCGATCCTGGATCCTCAGGTGGGCTTCCACGGGTCCATCGGCCTGCACGTCACCGGGCATGACGGCTTCGCAGGCTACATGCGGACCATCCGGGAGGCCTTTCCGGACTTCCACAACAGGATAGATGATCTCGTCGTGACCCAAGACCGGGCTGTCGCGCGACTGACCTACACGGGCACCCATGAGGGCGCGCTGTTCGGCATATCTGCCACGGGCCGGTGGATCGAATATGCAGGCGTGGCGATGTTCACCCTGGCGGGCGGGCGGATCACAAAGGTGTGGGTGCTGGGCGACCGGATGTCGCTGATGGAGCAGATCGGCGCAATCCCTGAGCGCTAGTATGGCTTAAGGACCCCGCCGGCTCCGGCGCTTGCGCCGGTCCTTGCCTTTGGAAGACCCCTTGGACGGGCCGGGGCGCGCCCGTGCGGTCATGTTGGCCTTGGTCCTCGCGGCCCTCTGGGCGGCGAGGATATCGCCGGCGGAATCTCCCTCACGCCACGGGGTGCCGTCGAGGTCGGCGCCCATGGATTCGAGCTCCTGGGCTTCCAGCCGCTTGATCTCGTCGCGCAGGCGCGCGGCTTCCTCGAACTCCAGATCGGCGGCGGCAGCCTGCATGCGCTGTTCCAGTTCGCCGATGTGGGTCTGCAGGTCCTTGCCGACGAGGTGGGTGGTCTCGTCGTCGTCGATCTCGACCGTCACCCGGTCGCGCTCGAACACGCTTTCCAGAATGTCGGAGATGTTTTTGCGGACCGATTCCGGGGTGATGCCGTTGGTCTCGTTGTAGGCCTGCTGCTTCTCACGCCGGCGCGCCGTCTCGTCCAGCGCCGCCTTGAGGCTTTCGGTCATCTCGTCGGCGTAGAGGATCACGCGGCCATCCACGTTTCGCGCGGCGCGGCCGATGGTCTGGATCAGCGAGGTCTTGGAGCGCAGATAGCCCTCCTTGTCGGCGTCGAGGATCGCGACCAGCGAGCATTCGGGAATGTCGAGGCCCTCGCGCAGCAGGTTGATGCCGACCAGCACGTCATATGCGCCGAGGCGCAGGTCGCGCAGGATCTCGATACGTTCCAGCGTGTCGATGTCGGAATGCATGTAGCGCACGCGCAGTCCCTGCTCGTGCATGTACTCGGTCAGATCCTCCGACATGCGCTTGGTCAGCGTCGTGACCAGTACACGGTTGCCCTTGGCCGTGACCTCCTTGCACTCGGCGATCAGGTCATCGACCTGGGTCGTGACCGGCCGGACGATGCACACCGGGTCGGTCAGGCCGGTGGGGCGCACCACCTGTTCGGCGAAGACGCCGCCTGTCTGCTCCATCTCCCAGTCGCCGGGTGTGGCCGAGACATACACCGTCTGCGGGCGCATCTCGTACCATTCCTCGAACTTGAGGGGCCGGTTATCGACGCAGGAGGGCAGGCGGAAGCCGAACTCCGCCAGCGTGCCCTTGCGCGACAGGTCGCCCCGGAACATGCCGCCCACCTGGGGCACGGTGATGTGGGATTCATCGACGAACAGCACGGCGTCCGGCGGCAGGTATTCGAACAGGGTCGGCGGCGGTTCGCCCGGCTTGCGGCCGGTCAGGTGGCGCGAGTAGTTCTCGATGCCGGGGCAGGAGCCCGTGGCCGCGATCATTTCCAGATCGAAGGTTGTGCGCTGCTCGATCCGCTGGGCCTCCAGCAGCTTGCCCTCGGCCTGGAGCTGGTCGAGGCGCACGCGCAGCTCTTCCTTGATGGTCTTGCCCGCCTGAGCCAGCGTCGGCTTCGGCGTGATGTAGTGGGAGTTCGCGAAGACCGTGATTTTCTCAAGGTCTTCGGAGGTCTGTCCGGTGAGGGGGTCGAACTCCTTGATGGATTCGATCTCGTCGCCGAACAGCGAGACCCGCCAGGCGCGGTCTTCCAGATGGGCAGGGAAGATTTCCACCGTGTCGCCGCGCGAGCGCAGCGTGCCGCGGAAGAAGGCCGAGTCGTTGCGCTTGTATTGCAGTTCCGTCAGGTCGCGCAGCATTTGGGTGCGTTCGACCTTGTCGCCGACCTCATAGCTGCGGGCCATCTTGAGATAGGATTCGGCGTCGCCGATGCCGTAGATGCAGGACACCGAGGCGACGATGATGACGTCGCGCCGCTCGAACAGCGCACGGGTGGCCGAGTGGCGCATCCGGTCGATCTGTTCGTTGATCGAGGATTCCTTCTCGATATAGGTGTCCGAGCGCGGGACGTAGGCCTCCGGCTGATAGTAGTCGTAGTAGGAGACGAAATACTCGACTGCGTTGTTCGGGAAGAAGCTCTTCATCTCCGCGAAAAGCTGTGCCGCCAGCGTCTTGTTGGGCGCGAGGATGAGGGCAGGGCGGCCTGTCTGCGCGATGACATGGGCCATGGTGAAGGTCTTGCCCGAGCCGGTGACGCCCAGCAGCACCTGGTCCTTCTCGCCCGCGTCGAGCCCGGCGATCAGGTCCTCGATCGCCCTGGGCTGGTCGCCGGCCGGCTTGTAGTCGGAGACCAGTTCGAACTTCGCCGGGGCGTCGCCTGCCGGGTGGTCGTCGGCGAACACCGGGCGCGGCAGGGCCTGCGCCAGCGGGAAGTACTTGGCCTGGATTTCGGAGAGTTCCGCCATGCCCCGATATATAGGGCGGCTGTGGCGGCAAGGGGAAGGGGATGAAATTCCCGGTCACGTTTGATGCAGATCAAGGCGTGGGTGCGGGTGGCCGATAGATTTGGCGGCATCCAGACACGGGAGAACGTCATGCCTGTTGAAAACCTCATCATCCTCGGAATCGTCTGCGGCGGAATGCTGGCCTTCGGTGCCGTCACGCTCTGGTTGACCACCGAAAGCGGTAGGGCCCGCAAGGAAGAGCAGCGCATGGCTGCTGCCGAATAGGCAGCTTTCCACACAAGAGTTTCCCGACGACCCCGATCTCCGCTCGGATCGCTTGCACGCGATCCGGGCGGAGATTAGTTTCGCGCCCGCAAAACAACCTTCACCGGGTGCAATAACATGGCATTCCTCGCCGACCGTCTTTCGAGCATCAAGCCGTCGCCGACGATCGCGATCAACACGCTGTCCCAGGAGCTGAAGGCTCAGGGCCGCGACGTGATCGGTCTGGCCGCGGGCGAACCCGATTTCGACACGCCGCAGAACATCAAGGATGCGGCGGCGCGCGCGATGGCCGAGGGGAAAACCAAGTATGTCGCGCCGGCGGGCATCCCCGAGCTGCGCGAGGCGATCTGCGACAAGCTGAAGACCGACAACGAGCTGGAGTATACCCCGGCCCAGGTGCATGTCGGCTGCGGCGGCAAGCAGACCATCTACAACGCGCTGTTTGCGACCATCGATCCGGGCGACGAGGTGATTGTCGCGGCCCCGTACTGGGTGTCCTATACGGACATCACCCTGCTGTGTGGCGGCAAGCCCGTGGTGATCAACACCACCCAGGAGACCGGCTTCAAGCTGACGCCGGAGGCGCTGGATGCGGCCATCACGCCCCGGACCAAGTGGCTGATGCTGAATTCGCCCTGCAATCCGTCGGGCGCGGCCTATTCAGCCGACGAACTAAAGGCGCTGGGCGAGGTGCTGCTGCGCCATCCGCATGTCTGGATCATGCCCGACGATATGTACGAGAAGATCCTCTACGACGGGTTCGAGTTCGCGACCATCGCCCAGGTGGTGCCGGAGCTGTACGACCGCACCCTGACCCTGAACGGCATGTCGAAGGCCTATTGCATGACCGGCTGGCGTGTCGGTTACGCGGCGGGCCCGGCGGAGCTGATCAAGGCGATGAACATGATCTCGTCCCAGTCCACCACCTCCACCTCGACGATCTCCCAGTGGGCGGCGCTCGAGGCTCTGCGTGGGCCGCAGGACTTCATTGCCGAACACAACAAGGTGTTCAAGGGCCGCCGTGACCTGGTGGTCTCGATGCTGAACCAGGCGAACGGGATCACCTGCGCGACGCCGGAAGGCGCATTCTACGTCTATCCGTCGGCAGAGGGCATGATCGGCAAGAAGACCCCTGACGGTGACGTGCTGAACACCGACGAGGATGTCGCCAAGTACCTGCTCGCCGCTGAAGGCGTCGCTGTGGTGCATGGCGAGGCGTTCGGCCTGTCCCCGCACTTCCGGATTTCCTACGCCACGGCGACCGAGAAGCTGGAAGAAGCCTGCAAGCGCATCCAGCGGGCCTGCGCTGCGCTGAGTTAAGAGGGCTGCGTCCACGCATTCGTCACTTGCCTGTGACGCGGCGGGCGGTCTAGCGCTTGCGGATTGACGGAACGGAGGGTTCCTTGTCGGTCCGCACGCGCTCACTCGTGATCATCGCCTTCTGCGCCGTGGCGACCATGTCGCTGTGGTTTTCGGCCTCTGCCGTGGTGCCGGCCCTGCGCGAAAGCGTGGGCCTGCCGCCGCTGATCGCCTCGCTGTTCACCAGCGCCGTGCAGGCGGGGTTCGTGGCGGGAACGCTGCTGAGTGCGCTGCTGAACCTCGCCGACCGGATCGAGCCGCGCCGATTCTTCATAGCCTCGGCGCTGGTCGCCGCCGGGGCCAATGCGCTGATCCTGGCGTTCGAGCCCGCATCGCCCGCCGTCATCGTTCTGCGTTTCGTCACCGGCATGTGTATGGCGGGGATCTATCCCGTCGGCATGAAGCTGGCCGCAAGCTGGGCTCGGGGCGACATGGGGCTGATGATCGGGGCGCTGGTAGGCGCGCTGGCGCTGGGCTCGGCCAGCCCGCACCTGTTCAACGCGCTCGGCGGGATCGACTGGGTGTTCACCCTCGTTGCGGCCTCGGCGTGCGCCGTCGTGGCGGCCTTCGCCATCCTGCTGGTGACCGTCGGGCCCAACACCGCGCCGTCGCCACCCTTCCGCCCTTCTGCGGCGCTGCGTGCCTTCTCTGACCGCGGATTGCGGCTGGCGAACCTCGGATATCTCGGCCACATGTGGGAGCTCTATGCCATGTGGGCGTGGATCGGGGTGTTCCTTAACGCCAGCTTTCTGGCGCGCCTCGACCCGGATTCGGGCGCGGCGACGCTGGCCGCCACCGCCACCTTCGTGGTGATGGGGGCGGGGGCCATCGGCTGTGTGGGCGGCGGGCTGATGGCCGACCGCTGGGGCCGGACGACCGTCACCATCGTCGCCATGGCCGCGAGCGGCGCTTGCGCGCTGGTTGCGGGATTCCTGTTCGCGGGCGCGGTCTGGCCGCTGTTCCTGTTGTGCATCGTCTGGGGCCTGACCATCGTCGCGGACTCGCCCCAGTTCTCGGCCTGCACTGCCGAGCTGGCCGAGAGCGGCTATGTCGGTACCATGCTGACCGTACAGACCAGCATGGGCTTCCTGCTGACGCTCATCACCATTCACCTGGTGCCGGTGGTGGTCGATGCCGTGGGTTGGCAATTCGCCTTCCTGATCCTGGTGCCGGGACCGGTGGTCGGCATCTGGGCGATGTGGGCGCTGCGCCGCAGCCCGGACGCGGCGCGCCTCGCGGGCGGGCGGGGATAGAGTTCGCTATACTCGGTCCATGGATGATCGACCCGAAATCACCACGCCCGACGGGCTGCTGGCCAAGGACGAACCTGCGCCCTTCGAGGTGCTCAATCCGGATGCCGGCGGGCGCGTCCTGCTGATCTGCGACCATGCGAGCAAGCGGGTTCCGGCGGTGCTGGCCAATCTCGGCCTGTCGGAGATCGAGCTGGCCCGCCATATCGGCTGGGATATCGGCGCGGACGATGTCACGCGACGGCTGTCGGCGGCGCTGGATGCGCCGGCGGTGATCGCCGGGTATTCGCGCCTCGTCATCGACTGCAACCGTGCGCTGGACCATCCGGGGCTGATCCTGCCGGAAAGCGACGGCACGCCGGTGCCCGCCAACCTGCGCCTGTCGCCCGAAGACCGGGCGGTGCGGATTTCTTCGCTGTTCGATCCCTATCATGCCGCGATCCGCGAACAGGCCCTGCGCCTGAAGCAGGCAATGGGCGGGGACGGTGCACCGGTCATCCTGTCGATCCACAGCTTCACGCCGATCATGGATGCGGTCGAGCGGCCCTGGGAAATCGGCATCCTCTGGAACCGCGATCCGCGTCTGCCGGAACCCCTGATCGCGCGGCTGCGCGCGATGCCCGGCCTGACCGTAGGCGACAACGAGCCCTATTCGGCGCGGCTGGGATACGGCTACACGCTTGAGCGCCACGGCGACGGGCGGGGTTTTGCCAATGCGCTGATCGAGCTCCGCCAGGACCTGATCGACACCCATCATGGCGCGGAAAAATGGGCGGAAATCCTGCTGGAGGCGCTGGGCGACGTGCTGCAGGACGAGGCGCTGTTCCGGGTCGGCGAACACGAGGCGCATACGGATGGCTGACGGGACGGCGGGCTACACGCTGGGGATCGAGGAAGAGTATCTGCTGGTCGATCCCGAGACCCGCGAACTGGCGGCCGATCCGCCTGCGGCGCTGCTGCGCGAATGCGAGGCCGAGGTCGATCCCGAAACCGGCGCGGTGTCGCCAGAGTTCATGAAGGCGCAGATCGAGATCGGAACCTCCGTCTGCCACAACATGGCCGAGGCGCGCGCGGCTGTCGGCCCTGCGGCGCATCGTCTGTGCGGCAGCCGAGCGGCACGGGTACCGGGTCGTGGCGGCATCGACCCATCCCAGCGCCGACTGGCACGAGACCCAGCACACCGACAAGGACCGCTACAACGTGCTGGCCACGGATTTGCAGGGTGTGGCGCGGCGGCTGCTGATCTCCGGCATGCATGTTCATGTGGGGGTGGAAGATCCCGAGCACCGCATCGATGTGATGAACCAGGTGAGCTACTTCCTGCCGCACCTGCTGGCGCTGTCCACCTCGTCACCCTTCTGGCAGGGCCATGACACGGGCCTGCTCAGCTACCGGCTGAGCGTGTTTGACGAGTTGCCGCGCACCGGCCTGCCCGAGCGTTTCGACAGCTGGGGCGAGTACTGCCGCCATGTCGAAATGCTGGTCGGCGCTGGACTGATCGAGGACGCGTCCAAGATCTGGTGGGATGTGCGGCCCAGCGCGCGCTTCCCCACGGTGGAGATGCGCATCACCGATGTGTGCACCTCCATCGACGACAGCCTGACGGTGGCGGCGCTGTATGTGTGCCTGGTGGCGATGATCTCGCGCCTGCGCCGGGACAACCAGCGCTGGCGGGTCTATTCCAACATGCTCATCAACGAGAACCGGTGGCGCGCCCAGCGCTACGGAACATCCGGCGGGCTGGTCGATTTCGGAAAGGGCGAGGTGGTGCCCTACGCAGACCTTCTGGAAGAGGTGATTGCGCTTGTGATGCCCGAGGCCGAGGCGTTGGGCTGTGTCGATGACGTGCTGCATGCGCGCACCATCATGGCGCGCGGCACCAGCGCCCACCGCCAGCGCGCGATCTTCGCGGATGCCGCGGAGGCGGGAGCGAGCGACGCGGAAGCCCGCAATGCGGTGATCGACTGGCTGGTAACGGAGACCAAAGCGGGAATCGGCGGCGCCTGACATTCGGGACTTGTCATTTCGTTACTGTCACACTATCTATGTATCGTGACAGTAACGATATAGGAGACTAAGATGTCCCAGGACAACCAGATTATTCCCGAACCTGCCGGAGACGACATGGGACGCCCCCCCATCCACGACGCCCCGATGACTCCCGCCGAACGCCAGCGGCGACGGCGCGCGCGTCTGAACAAGGAACCCTGGACCGACCCGCGTTCGCTGGCCTGGTCCGTAGTAGGCGCCCTGCGTGCGCTGCGGGCCGAAGAGGGCGCGCCGTTCGACGAGGCCGCGATGGCGGCGCTGATCGACCGCGCGGCGGAAGACATGGACGTGCCGGCGGACAAGGCGGAAGAGGCCATTGCGGCCCTGCAGGCCTTCCTCGATCCCGCGCAGCCTTTGTCCGAGCGCGGTCCGCGCCGCGGCGGACATGGCCACGGGTTTGGTGACCGGCACCGCCGCCGCCGGGAACGCCGTCGCGGACATGGCGGCGAGCGGGACGACGAATAGAGCCCGTTGCGCGCGCGCGCCACGGGCCTATATTCGGACCGAACACGCATCCGCGAAGGAGGATTCCCATGGCCGAACTCGACCAGCAGACCCAGACCGAACTTGAAGCCGCCGCGTTCCGAACGCTGGTGCAGCACCTGCGCGATCATCCGGAAGTGCAGAACATCGACCTGATGAACCTGGCCGACTTCTGCCGGAACTGCCTGTCCAAATGGTACAAGGCCGCCGCCGATGAAAAGGGCGTGGAGATCGAGTACGAGGATGCGCGCGAGATGGTTTACGGCATGCCCTACAGCGAGTGGAAGGACAAGTTCCAGACCGAGGCGACGCCGGAACAGCTCGCCAGGATGAAGGAAAAGCAGGGCCACTAGCCCCGCGCACCGTGACGCCTGGCCCCACGCCTCCCGTACATATCGAAATCTCACCGGTCGATCCGGCCCATGCCGATGCGGCGTGGTGCCTCGACCGGTACTTCGACGAACTCGACCGGCGTTTCGTGGGTGGATTTGACCGCTCACTTGGCGCGGGCGAGGGCGGCAACGCCTATGTCCCGCCCTACGGCGTGTTCGTGCTGGCATGCACGCTGGACAGGCCGGTCGGCTGCGGCGGCGTAACCTTCGTTGCCGGTGATTTCGCCGAGATCAAGCGGATGTGGGTGAGCGAGGACGTCCGGGGTCAGGGCATTGGTCGGCGTATCCTTGCGGCGCTGGAGGATCGGGCTCGCGAGGCGGGGCACAGTGTGGTCCGGCTCGATTCCAACGGGGCGCTTCCCGACGCCCATGCGCTCTACCGCCGCAACTGCTATGCCGACATTGCGCGGTACAACGACAACCCCTATGCGCATGTCTGGTTCGAGAAAAACCTGACCGGGGCGCAATAAACGGCAAAGCCCCTTTGCCTTTCCACAGGCCGATGCGCTAAACGCCGTGGCGTCGCGACTGTCTGCGGCGTCCAGGTTCCTTTCGGGAGAATTCCATGTCCGACACCGGCGGTATCGCGGCGGATCGCCTGCGCAGCTTCATCGAACGCGTTGAGCGTCTGGAAGAAGACCGCGCCAACCTCAACGCGGATATCCGCGAGGTCTATTCCGAGGCCAAGTCCGCGGGTTTTGACGCCAAAACCATGCGCCAGATCGTGCGCCTGCGGAAACTGGAGCCGAACGAACGCCAGGAGCAGGAGCACCTGCTTGAGGTCTATCGCAACGCGGTCGGCGTATAAAATCATAAATATATCAGTAAGTTAGCGATGTTTTGGCCGCGGCGGTTCACAACGCGGCGGCACGTCGGTTAGACTCGGCCCACCAACATCGAGATATCTTCGATGGGGCACATACTTCGGGGGGCGTTGGTGTGGGTCCGGAAGGGCCGATGAAAACACAACAACAATCCAGCGTGCGCGTCGCTTTCGTCCTCTAAGGCCGATATACGCGCGAACTACTCCCTTATGTCCTGTTTGAGATGAACCCGCCGCGCATCCAGCAGGGGACATCGTTTTGCATGTGCGGCATGGCATAGGGGGCTTGCCATGCCTGATCGTTACGATACCGACTACGAGGTCGGTCAGGACAACCTCCAGAAATGGGGGATGGATATCCACAACCCTGTGTTCTGGGTCACGTCCATCGTCATTGTTGCGTTCGTTCTCTACACACTCGTCAGCCCCGGAACCGCGAAGGAGGCCTTCGACGGGGCCAAGGGCTGGTCGATCGGCAATTTCGACTGGCTGTTCATGGTGGGCGCGAATGTCTTCGTGATTTTCTGCCTGGCGCTGATCGTACTGCCGGTGGGTGGTATCCGCATCGGCGGCGCGGACGCGAAGCCGGAATTCTCACTCATGTCGTGGTTCGCGATGCTGTTCGCCGCGGGCATGGGCATAGGCCTGATGTTCTGGAGCGTCGCCGAGCCGGTCGGCTACTACACCGACTGGTACGGAACGCCGCTGAACGCGCCGCCGAACACGCCCGAGGGCGCGGACGCGGCCATGGGCGCCACCATGTTCCACTGGGGGCTTCACCCCTGGGCGATCTACGCCGTGGTCGGGCTGTCGCTGGCATTCTTCACCTACAACAAGGGCCTGCCACTGACGATCCGCTCGGGTTTCTACCCGATCCTCAAGGACAGCACCTGGGGCTGGGCGGGGCACATCATCGATATCTTTGCCGTGTTCGCGACTATCTTCGGCCTCGCGACCTCGCTGGGCTTCGGCGCGCAGCAGGCCGCGGGTGGGCTGAGCTTCCTGTTCGGCATCGATGACGGGATCGGCACCCAGGTCGCCATCATCATCGGCGTGACCCTGGTCGCGTTGATTTCCGTGGTGCGTGGCCTCGACGGTGGCGTGAAGGTCCTCAGCAACATCAACATGGGGCTCGCGGGCCTGTTGCTGCTGTTCGTGCTGATTGTGGGACCGACCGTCGCGATCATCACAACCTTCGGTTCGACCTTCGTGGCCTACGTCAGCGATATCGTGCCGCTGTCGAACTGGATCGGGCGCGAGGACGACACCTTCTATCACGGCTGGACGGTCTTCTACTGGGCGTGGTGGATCTCCTGGTCGCCCTTCGTGGGCATGTTCATCGCCCGTATCTCGAAGGGCCGGACGGTCCGCCAGTTCATTGTCGCGGTGCTGCTGGTGCCGACACTGGTGACCATGGTCTGGATGTCGGTCTTCGGCGGCAGCGCGCTCGATCAGGCGACCAACGAGATCGGTGCGCTGGCCGACGGCATCGGCACGGTTTCGCTGGCCATGTTCCAGATGCTGGAGAACCTGCCAATCGGCGCGATCACCTCCTTCGTGGCGATCGTCCTGGTGCTGGTGTTCTTCATCACCTCGTCGGATTCCGGATCGCTGGTGATCGACAGCATCACTGCCGGGGGCAAGATCGACGCTCCCACGGTGCAGCGCATCTTCTGGGCGGTGATGGAAGGCATCATTGCCGGGGCGCTGCTGTTCGGCGGCGGGGCCGATGCGCTTGGGGCTTTGCAGGCCGCGGCCATCACGGTGGGGCTGCCGTTCACGGTGGTGCTGCTGGTGATGTGTATCAGCCTGTATCTGGGGTTGCGGCACGAGCTGGAGTATTCGTCCGCGACTGCCGATGGATCGCTCGCGGCGGCAGACGACTGACGCCACGCACGTTAGAGAAAGAAAAGGCCCGGCATCTGCCGGGCCTTTTTTGTTCGCTGTTGAAGCGGCCTATTCCGCCGCCTGGGCCTGCGGTGTGTTGGGGTCGCGGAAGGCGCGTAAGAGTGCGGCTTCCTCGGCCTTGGCCTTCTCGAGGTGCTGTTCCTTGACGTGCCCGTAGCCGCGGATGTGCTCGGGGACCGACGCGATGGCGATGGCGATCTCGTGGTTGCGCGAGGACAGGCCGTTGCATAACTCATCCACCATCGCCTCGTAGTCGGCGATGAGCCGGCGTTCCTGCTTGCGCTCGGCGGAGCGGCCGAAGATATCCAGCGGCGTGCCGCGCAGGAACTTCAGACCCGCCAGCACGCGGAAGGCGGCCATCATCCAGGGACCGAATTCCTGCTTTTCCAGTTCGCCGGTCTCCGGGTCGCGGCGGGCGAACAGGGGAGGCGCCATGTGGAACTTCAGCTTGTAGTCGCCCTCGAACTGGTCGTGGACCCGGCGCAGGAAATCGCCGTTCGTGAACAGCCGCGCGACTTCGTACTCGTCCTTGTAGGCGAGCAGCTTGAAGTAGTAGCGCGCGACAGCCTCGGCGAGACCGGACTTGCCCTTGGCTCGGTCGTTCTCGGCCCGCTGGACGCGGACCACAAGGTCCTTGTAGCGCCGCGCATAGGCCTCGTTCTGGTATTCGGTCAGGGTCCGGATTCGGCGCGCGACGATGTCTTCGAGCGAGGTCGCGATATCCGGTGCCTTGAGGCGGAGCGGCGTGACCGGCTCGGCAGCGCGGGCGACACGGGCTTCATCGACAGCGGCGCGGCGGCCCCACAGGAACGCATCGCGGTTGAACTCGACCGATACGGCGTTCAGTTCGATGGCCTTGTCGATGGCCGCGCCGGAGATCGGCACCAGGCCCTTCTGCCAGGCATAGCCAAGCATGAACAGGTTTGTGGCGATGGAATCGCCCATCAGTGCCGTCGCGTAGCGCGTGCCTTCGATGAAGTCGGCCGCGCCCTCGCCGACAGCCACGCGGATGGTCTGGGCCAGTTCGGCAGACTTCATGTTGAAGTCCGGATTGCGCGTGAAGTCGCCGGTGATGGTCTCGTGGCTGTTGATGACGGCGCGGGTGGTCCCGGCCTGCATCTTGGCCAGCGCGTCGTTGCCTGCCGCGACCACCAGGTCGCAACCTAGCACCAGGTCGGCGCTGCCGGCGGCGATCCGCACCGCGTGGATATCCTCCGGCGCCGCGCCGATGCGCACATGGCTGATGACGGCGCCGCCCTTCTGGGCGAGCCCCGCCATGTCGAGAACCGAGACGCCCTTGTTCTCGATATGGGCGGCCATGCCCAGCAGCGCTCCGATGGTGACGACGCCGGTGCCGCCGACGCCGGAGATCAGGATGCCGTAGGGCTTGTCGAGCGCGCGCAGGGTGGGTTCGGGCAGCGTCATGCCGTCGAAGGCGGATTCCGCGCCCACGGGTGTGTCGTTGTCGGGCACCCGAAGTCCGCCGCCCTCGACCGTGACGAAGCTGGGGCAGAAGCCGTTCAGGCAGGAGAAATCCTTGTTGCAGCTCGACTGGTCGATGGCGCGCTTGCGGCCGAACTCAGTTTCCACCGGCACGACGGACAGGCAGTTCGATTTCAGCGAGCAGTCGCCGCAGCCCTCGCAGACGGCCTCGTTGATCATCACGCGGCGCGCGGGGTCGGGGAAGGTGCCGCGCTTGCGGCGGCGGCGCTTCTCGGCGGCGCAGGTCTGGTCATAGACAAGGACGGACACACCCGGGAAGTCGCGCAGCTCGCGCTGGACCTCATCAAGGTCGTCGCGGTGATGCACGGAGGTGCCGTGCGCAAAGGGTTCGCCCGTCGGGTACTTGTCCGGCTCATCTGTGACGACGACGATCTTCCGCACGCCCTCGGCCTCGACCTGCCGGGTGATCGCGGAGACCGAGAGCGGGCCGTCCACCTGCTGGCCGCCGGTCATGGCGACGGCGTCGTTGAAGAGGATCTTGTAGGTGACGTTCACCCCTGCGGCGACTGCCTGGCGGATCGCCATGGAGCCGGAATGGTAGTAGGTGCCGTCGCCCAGATTCACGAACACATGGTTGTCGCCGGAGAAGGGGGACTGACCAACCCAGGAGATGCCCTCGCCGCCCATATGGGTGAAGGTATCGGTGTTGCGGTCCATCCACTGGGACATGAAGTGGCAGCCGATGCCGGCCAGCGCACGGCTGCCGTCGGGTACCCGGGTCGAGGTGTTGTGGGGACAGCCGGAACAGAAATAGGGAATGCGCTTGGCGCCCGGCGGCTGCTGGGCAAGCGAGGCTTCCTTGGTTTCCAGGAAAGACAACCGCTGCTCGATGGTCGCGTTGGTGTGCCAGCGTGACAGGCGCTTGGCGATGGCCCGGGCGATCTGGGCGGGCGTCAGTTCGCCCGCCGAGGGCAAAATCCAGTTGCCGCTCTCATCGAACTTGCCAAGGACGCGCGGGCGCACGTCGTCGCGCAGGTTGTAGAGCTGTTCCTTGAGCTGGTTCTCGATCAGCGCGCGCTTTTCCTCGACGACGAGGATTTCCTCAAGCCCTTCGGCGAATTCGCGCACGCCTTCGGGTTCGAGCGGCCAGGGCATCGCGACCTTGTAGATGCTGATGCCGGCATCGCGCGCCTGTTCCTCGGAAATACCCAGGTCGTCGAGCGCCTGCCGCACATCGAGGTAGCTTTTGCCCGTGGTGACGATACCGAGGCGGCGCTTCGGGGAATCCAGCACGACCTTGTCGAGCCTGTTGGCGCGGGCGAAGGCGAGCGCCGCATAGAGTTTGTAGCGGTGGTGACGTTCCTCCTGGGCGAGGAACTCGTCGGGCCAGCGTACGTTCAGGCCGCCCTGCGGCATCTTGAAGTCGGTCGGGATGGTGATCGGGATGCGGTGCGGATCGACATGGACCGAGGCAGAACTGTCCACCGTCTCGGCCACGGTCTTGAATGCGACCCAGCAGCCCGAGAAGCGCGACATGGCCCAGCCGTAGAGGCCGAGGTCGAGGAATTCCTGCACGCCCGCCGGGTTGAGGACCGGAATCATCGCATCGACGAAGGCGAACTCCGACTGGTGCGCGGTGGTGGAGGATTTGCAGGTGTGGTCGTCACCGGCGAGCAGCAGCACGCCGCCATGGGGTGCTGCGCCGGCCAGATTGCCGTGTTTGAAAACGTCGCCGGACCGGTCCACGCCCGGCCCCTTGCCGTACCACATGGCGAAGACGCCCTGCTTCTTCGCGTCCGGAAACAGGTTGAGCTGCTGGGTGCCCCAGATTGCGGTGGCGGCGAGGTCTTCGTTGACGGCGGCGCGGAAGACGATGTCGTTGCGTTCGAGGAAGCGCTTTGCGCGCGTCATCTGCTGGTCGATGGCGCCCAGCGGGGATCCGCGGTAGCCGGTCACATAGGCGGCCGTGTCGAGCCCTGCAGCCTTGTCGCGCTGGCGCTGCATCATCGGCAGGCGCACCAGCGCCTGGGTGCCGTTCAGGTAAACACGCCCTGATTCGAGCGCGTATTTGTCGTCGAGGCTGACCTCGCTCAGGCGGGCGGCCGCGTCTGCCATGAATGTCTCTCCCTGGGACCCGTTCGGGTGCCCCTCGCGGAGAAATGTATGAAGCCCTGACCTGACTGTCCATCGCGGCGCACGATCATTTCAACAAGTGAAACAAAACTCATGGAGCAGGCGCGAAGCCGTTCGATTTCTTGCGCTTCGGACGTTTGCAGCTTGCTGATCGTGACCGGACGTATGGGGACGTGCAAATCACCCGGTGCTTGCGTATACCGACACTTCGAATCGTTCTGCCAACCGTTCCGCGGGGAACTGCCCGATCATGCCCGTCCTTGTGACAGGAGCCGCCGGTTTCATCGGCATGCACCTCTGCGAAGCGCTGATGGCGCGCGGCGAGAGCGTGGTCGGCATCGACAACCTGAACGACTACTACGATGTCTCCCTGAAGGAGGCACGGCTGGCCCGGCTGACGCCCAACAGCGCCTTCCGCTTCGTGCGCGGCGATATCGGGGACATGGCGGCGCTTACCGATGCCGGCGCGGATGTGGACCGGATCATCCATCTCGCGGCCCAGGCCGGTGTCAGGTACAGCCTTAAAAACCCCGGCGCCTACATCCAGGCGAATATCGTCGGCCACATGAACGTGCTGGAACTGGCGCGGGCGAAGGGCGAGAGCCTGAACCACCTTGTCTATGCCAGCTCTTCCTCGGTCTATGGCGGTAACACCAAGCTGCCGTTCTCTGTCGAGGACCAGGTGGACAACCCGGTCTCGCTCTATGCCGCGACCAAGAAATCCGACGAGCTGATGAGCCATTCCTACGCGGTGACCTATGGCGTGCCGCAAACGGGGCTCCGGTTCTTCACCGTCTATGGCCCCTGGGGCCGGCCGGACATGTCGCTCTATATCTTCACCAGCAAGATTCTGGCGGGTGAGCCGATCCCGGTCTTCAACCATGGCGACATGCAGCGTGACTTCACCTTTGTCGATGATATCGTCACGGGTGTGGTGGCCGCGCTCGACCGCCCGCCCTCAGCCGAGGGGGGCGCTGTGCCTCACCGGGTCTACAACCTGGGCAACAACCGGTCCGAGCCGCTGATGCGCTTCATCGGGCTGGTGGAGGAGGCGCTGGGTGTGAAGGCGGTAATCGACTTCCAGCCCATGCAGCCCGGCGATGTGCCGGCGACCTATGCCGATATCGACGCGACCCAGCGCGATCTGGGCTTCGATCCGGTTACCACCATCGACGAGGGCATCCCGCGTTTCGTCGAATGGTATCGGGAATTCCACAAAAAGGCCGCGCGCTAGCTCTTCCGGCGCCCGTAGAGGGCTTCGAGCCGCTCCCCGTAAATTTTCCGGATTTCGTGACGCCGTATCTTCAGGGACGGCGTCATCAGGCCGTTTTCGGTGGTGAAGGCTTCGCCCGCCACCAGGAAGCGGCGCACCTGCTCGATGGGCGACAGGCGTTCGTTCGCCCGCTCGATGGCCTCGCGCAGGCGCTCGTAGAAACTTTCGGAATCGGCCAATGCGGCGAGGTTTGCTTCGCGGCCGTTCTCGCGCGCCCACTCGGCAATGAACCCGTCATCGGGCACAACGACCGCGACGAGATGGGGGCGCTTGTCGCCGTGCACCATCGCCTGGGCCAGTTCCGGTTCAAAGACCAGAACGCCCTCGACACGCTGGGGCGAGACGTTGTCACCGCCGGAATTAACGATGAGGTCTTTCTTGCGGTCGGTGATCCTGATGTAACCGTCGGCGTCGAGTTCGCCGATGTCGCCGGTGTGAACCCACCCGTCGATCAGCGTTTCGGCGGTGAGATCCGGCGCGCCCCAGTAACCCTGCATGGTCAGCTCGCCCCGGATCAGGATTTCTCCGTCTTCGGCGATCTTCACTTCGACCCCGGGGAAGGCGGGCCCGACTGTGTCGATCTTGATGCGCAGCGGCGGGTTGGCGCTGACGACGGGTGCCGTCTCGGTCTGGCCGTAGCCCTGTAGCAGCCGCACGCCGAGCGCCAGGAAGAACACGCCTATGTCGTAGTTGAGCGGTGCGCCGCCGGACACGAATGCCTTGAGGTGTCCGCCGAAGCGTTCGGCCACCTTCTTGCGGACGAGTTTCTCGACCAGCGCGTCCTGCACGCGTTCGCAGAGGCTCAGGCCGCCCTTACCCTGTTCGTAGCGTTTGATGCCGAGGGTGACCGCCTTCTTGAACAGCTTTTCGGACAGGCCGCCCTTGCGCTCGATACCCGCAACAATGCGCTGGTGCATGGATTCATACAGCCGCGGCACCGCCGTCATGATCGTCGGGTGGGTCTCCGTCATGTTGGCGGAGAGCTTGTCCACGCCTTCCGCGTAATACACCTGCGCGCCGATAGAGATCGGGAAATGCAGGCCCGCCGTGTGCTCATAGGAATGGCTGAGCGGCAGGAAGGACAGGAAGGTCTCGTTGTCCAGTTCCAGCAGGTTGCCGTCATTGAACAGGTGATAGGCGCCCATGCAGTTGCAGATGATCGCGCCGTGGCTGAGCATCACGCCCTTCGGTGCGCCGCCGGTGCCCGAGGTGTAGATCAGGCACGCCGTGTCGGTACGCGCGATGCTTTGCAACTTGCCCTCGATATCGTCGTCGCGCGCTTCGCCGCGCCGGACCATATCGCGCCAGTTGATGATGTCGATGCCGTCGGCGGCACCGCCCACCCCGTCGATGGTGACGACCGTGCGGATCTGCCCGTTCTCGCGGATTGCCGAGAGCAGACGTTCGGCCAGCCGGTCGGTGGACACGATAGCGAGCCTGGGGTCGCAGTCGTTGATGAGGTGGGCGTGGTCGTGAACGGTGTTCGTCGTGTAGGCGGGAACCGTGATTGCACCGGCGGCCATGATAGCGAGGTCGGCGAGTCCCCATTCCGGCCGGTTCTCGGAGACCAGCAGCACCCGGTCGCCGCGCTCGACGCCCGAGGCCCGCAGTTCCCGCGCCAGCGCCACGACCTCCTCGCGCGCCCGTGCCCAGCTTGTCGCCTGCCAGGCATCGTACCGCTTCGCCCAGAACATCGGCGCATCGCCGCGCTCGCCCGCCTTCTCGAAGAAGACCTGCGGCAGCGTTTGCCATTCGTCATAGCGTGCGGCGTAGTCCATCCCGTCCCTTTCACGACCCTGTTTTGCAGATACCCGGGCGTTTCGCGGTGAATCGCTTCGCCGGTGGTTGTTGCATCGATATATGGACCTTATGTGTTGGCGTGTTCAAGGAGCGTTGCCATGCCGAAATCCACAACCGCCCGTAAACCTGCCCGCAAGCCCCTCCGCAAGCCGAAAGGCAGTCCGGCCCGCGATACGCTGGGACCGTTGCCGGAGTGGGACCTGACCGATCTGTATCCTTCGCCGGATGGTCCGGAACTCGCCGGCGATATCGAGTCGGCGCGCAAGGCTTCGAAGTCTTTCGCGAAGCGCTACCAGGGCAAGCTGGCCGATCTGGGCGGTGACAAGCTGGCGAAGGCCATCGCGGACTACGAAAGGATCGATGAGGTGCTGTCGCGGATCATGAGCTACGCGTCGCTGCTGTATTCCGGCGACATGAGCGATCCGTCGAACGGGCGCTTCTACCAGTCGATGCAGGAGACCGTGACGGAGATTGCGTCCTTCCTGCTGTTCTTCTCACTGGAGATTAACCGCATCTCCGACCGCAAGCTCGCCAAGAAGCTCAAGGGCTCGAGGAAGCTCGCGCATTTTGAGCCGTGGCTGCGCGACACGCGCGCGTTCCGCCCCTATCAGCTCGACGACGAACTGGAGAAACTGCTGCACGAAAAGCGTGTGGTCGGCCGTGCGGCGTGGAACCGACTGTTCGATGAGACCATGGCCGAGCTGCGCTTCGAGGTCGAACTGCCCGGCGGGACGCAGACCCTCAGCAGCGCGGAAGCCCTGAACCTGCTGTCCGACCGGGACGCAGCCAAGCGCAAAGCTGCGGCCAAGTCGCTCGGCAAGGTGCTGGGCGAGAATGTGCGGACCTTCGCGCTCATCACCAACACGTTGGCCAAGGACAAGGAGATCGAGGACAAGTGGCGCGGTTTCGCCCGTCCGGTCTCCAGCCGCAACCTGTCCAACTTCGTCGAGGACGAGGTGGTCGATGCGCTGTCGCAATCGGTGCGCAGTGCATACCCCGACCTGTCGCACCGCTACTACAAGTTGAAGGCCAAATGGTTCGGCGTGGACGCGCTCGACTACTGGGACCGCAACGCGCCGCTGCCGAATGCCGACGATGCGACGATCCGCTGGCCGGACGCAGTCGAAAAGGTGCTGGACGCCTATGGCCGCTTCTCGCCCGACCTGGCCGAAGTGGCGAAGGACTTCTTCGACAATGACTGGATCGACGTGCCGGTGCGTCCGGGCAAGTCGCCTGGCGCCTTCGCGCACCCGACCGTGCCGAGCGCACACCCGTATCTGCTGCTGAACTATCAGGGCAAGACACGTGACGTGATGACGCTGGCCCATGAACTGGGGCACGGCGTCCACCAGGTGCTGGCGGCCAAACAGGGACACCTGATGTCGGACACGCCGCTGACGCTGGCGGAGACCGCGTCGGTGTTCGGAGAGATGCTGACCTTCCGAAAGCTGCTGGCCGAGGCGGACAGCCCGAAGCTGCGCAAGTCGATGCTCGCCTCCAAGGTGGAGGACATGCTGAACACCGTCGTCCGCCAGATCGCGTTCTATGAGTTCGAGCGCCGGGTCCACGACAAGCGCCGCGAAGGCGAATTGCTGGCCGACGAGATCTGCGACATCTGGATGGCCGTACAGAGTGAAAGTCTCGGTCAGGCGATCCGCTTCGAGGACGAGTACCGGTACTTCTGGACTTACATCCCGCACTTCATCCACTCGCCTTTCTATGTCTATGCCTATGCTTTCGGAGACTGCCTCGTGAACTCGCTCTACGCGGTCTATGAGGGCGCGGAAGAGGGCTTCGCCGAACGCTACCTCGACATGCTGCGGGCCGGCGGCACGCTGCGGCACAAGGAGCTGCTGGCGCCCTTCGGCCTCAACGCGTCCGATCCGTCCTTCTGGAAGAAGGGCCTGGGCGTGGTGTCCGGGCTGATCGACGAACTTGAGGCGCTCGAAGACTAGATGGCCGAGGACCGCCCGACCGTTCGTGGCCGTGTCGGCCGCTATGGCCGTGTCGGCGCCGCCATGGGTGGAGCCGCTGTGCGGCTGGCGGGCAGCCGTTACCTTGGCCGGGAAGCCGACCATGAGCGCAATGCGGCAGACCTGAGGGTGGCGCTCGGCGGGCTGAAGGGCCCGCTGATGAAGGCGGCGCAAATCCTGGCCACCATCCCCGACGCATTGCCTGACGACTATGCGCGTGAACTGGCGGAGCTTCAGTCGAATGCTCCGCCGATGGGCTGGGCCTTTGTGCGTCGCCGGATGGCGGCTGAACTGGGGCCGGACTGGCAGTCGAAGTTCGTGACGTTCCCGCGTGAGGCGACCAGGGCCGCCTCACTGGGCCAGGTCCACAAGGCCGTGGACCATGACGGGAACACGCTGGCCTGCAAGCTCCAGTATCCCGACATGGCGTCGATCGTTGCCGCCGACCTGAACCAGCTGAAACTTGCCTTCAGCGTCTATCGGCGGACCAACCCCGCCATCGACCCGAGCCAGATCCATGCCGAACTGTCCGAGCGCCTGACCGAGGAACTCGACTATGTGCGCGAGGCCAAGCACACGACGCTCTATGGCCGGATGCTCGCCGGTGAGGCCGGGGTGCATGTGCCGCAGGTGTATGAGACGTTTTCCACGCCGCGCCTGCTGACGACCTCCTGGATCGAGGGCGAGGCGATGGCGCACTTCGCGGAAACCGCCTCACCGCAAGCGCGGGAGGCTGCCGCGCTGAACATGTTCCGCGCCTGGTACGTGCCCTTCTACGGCTATGGCGTGATCCACGGCGACCCGCATCTGGGCAACTATTCGGTCAACGCCGATGCCTCGGTGAACCTTTATGATTTCGGCTGTATCCGCGTGTTCCCGCCGCGCTTCGTGGAGGGCGTGATCGAGCTGTATCACGCGCTGCGCGAGGACGACCGCGACCGGGCTGCGGCGGCCTATGCGCGCTGGGGGTTCGAGAACATCTCGAACGAGCTTCTGGACACGTTGAATATCTGGGCGGGCTTCCTTTACAAGCCGCTGATGGAAGACAGGGTCCAGCGCATCCAGGAATCGGAATCCGGCACTTATGGCGCAAGCATCGCGCGCAAGGTGCATGAGCGCCTGCGTGAAATCGGCGGCGTCACTCCGCCGCGCGAGTTCGTGCTGATGGACCGCGCGGCCATCGGACTGGGCTCGGTCTTCCTGCGCCTGCGCGCTGAACTGAACTGGCACCGCGTCTTCCACGACCTGATCGACGACTTCGATCTCGACGCGCTGGGGCAGCGGCAGGCGGCGGCGATGGAGGAGGCAGGCCTCTAGGCGGCCTGCTGCTCGTCCTCGAAGTAGTTCAGTTCCACCGTAATCCCGTTGGGATCCTCCAGGAAAATCTGGAACAGCTTCATGTTCGGCACCTCGCGTTCCCGGTAGTCGAGGCCCGCCGCGTCGAGCTTGCTCCGCAGCGAGGCCGCGTCCTGCGCCCGGAAAGCCAGGTGGTCGAAGGCCCCCGAGCCGGTCTCGAGATCGGCGGGATCGATGGAGCCGCCCAGATAGGCCTCGAGACCCGACGGATCGTCGGGGTCGATGCCGACAAGGTGCACGACCGGACGATCGCCGAGGTAGAGCCAGTGGCCGGGGAAATCGAAATCGGGGCGGGGTCCGACGTGGAGGCCGAGCAGGTCTTCGTAGAAGGCGCGCGTCTCCTCAAGCTTGATCGTGCGGATCGAGCAGTGGTCGAGAGTCGAAAGGGCCATGGCAAATTCCTCCTGCCCGTGACAGTGACGGAGTTTTCGGGTGCGAACCTTGATCCAGATCAGCGTCTGCGGCAGCGTGCGCGCCACAATCACGCGCAACATGAATCAGGTTTCAAGGGAGTGAGAACGATGGATGCAGATCAGAAAAAAACCGTGCTGCGAATGATCCCCTACGGGATTTATGTGCTGACGGCGAAGAACGGCAGCGGCGATATCGCGGCGGCGACGGTGAACTGGGTGACCCAGACCTCTTTCGACCCGCCGCTGGTGGCCATCGGAGTAAAACCGGATTCCGGCGGATATGCTGCGCTGGCGGATTCGCGCGCTTTTGCCCTGAATTTCCTCGGCAAGGGCCAGCAGGGCGCGGCCTTCGCGTTCTTCAAGCCGGCTGCGGTCGAGGACGGTAAGATCAGCGGCGAGGCCTATCG
>Ga0255776_10000489_pt1 | contig 45542 bp, 45 predicted proteins | sample 071ome_19_FD_179974 | JGI IMG/M metagenome (GOLD analysis project Ga0255776, IMG submission 179974) | Coastal salt marsh microbial communities from the Groves Creek Marsh, Skidaway Island, Georgia - 071413AT metaG (version 2) | ecosystem: Environmental > Aquatic > Marine > Intertidal zone >... | reverse complement strand
GCGGGTCTGAGAACCGGCATCGGTATCAATTCGCAGGGTATAGTCATCTTCCCAACTTATCTGCAGACGGGTTGGAACTCGCATAATACGGGCAGCACCAAAGGCCTTACACTGCAAACCTGCTGCATTGTCTGCTTCAAGATTCCAGTTATTGGTCACCTCGATAGCAGCAGCAGTAACTGGCACACTCATGGTGTCGCCAATTGCCGGGGTCAACATGCGGTATGCCCAATCTTCAGTCACCAGCGAAACCCAGGTGCCGGTTAAATCTATCGGCGCTTCCATCCTGCCCGGCGCTGGTGCCTGTAGCGGACCACCCAGTTGCAGTTCCTGGGCCAGAGCTGGAACAGCAGGACATAAGCCCAGAATCAGGCAACTGATAAACCCTAATAAGCCGTGCTTTTCACTGAAAAGTCCTGGTTTAGCGCAATTCATTATAAACAGCCTCCAAAAACATTTGTGTTGTCCAGTCGCCTGAATCAGCACCGTATAAACCGTCATATTCCAGTGATGGTCTGGCAGCAAGAACCTCGTCGAAGCTTTTGCCCTCTTCAAGTAACAAACGCACACGATCTCTGATGATGGTGAGCATATCTCGATACTCAACGACATCCGATTCACTCGCTATACGCCCATGACCCGGAATAATCAGGGTGCCACCCTGCTGGTTAAATTCCGGTACCGTGATATCAATAATGCGGTTGAGTGCATCAATTTCGCCCTGCAATGAACCGCCCAGCTCAGGATAAAAATGTGGATAAGCAGTGATATCAAAAATATCACCGGTCACCAGCACATCAGATCGTCGAAAATGCACCAGGATATCCGACTGCGTTATCGCCGAAGGCTGGTGCATCATATCGATGGCTTCGCCATTTAAGTAAAGCGACTTTTTGTCGCCGAAAAAAGTGTTATTGGGCCATAATTCATAAGGCACCTGATCTACAAACGCCGTTACCAGCACACTTAAACCATTGGCATGACCGACAATAGGCAGCCCCAGATCATTTTGTCTCGCCCCATTGCCTGGCATCGCTTCTCCGATTTCGCCGATTGCCGAATTCCCGGCCAGATGCCCGGGTAAGGCTGCGGTATTAATTAAAAAGCGTGGCGGTAGCGGACTAAGACTTTTAATTGCTTCAACCACATTGGCTGAAGCTTCAACATTACCGCTATCAACGACAACCAGACCTAATTCGCCCAACATAACCGCGATATTACTGCCGCCCGTTGCAATCATGTAAAGGTTGCCCTGTACCGGCAATACTTCAATTTCATCACTATCCGCAGCCAGTGGCTCCGGTCTTTGTGCTAAAGCGGTGTTCATTAGCATTGAAGCCGACAGCAGCGCCGCCAGACTCAACAGGCTTATCGGTTTTAGTGTAGACAGGATACTGAGTGGGGTTCTTATCATCACTTTATTACTCCCCACCCATGTTCATGTGAGCCCTGTCAAACTCTTCACGCATTTGGCGCAGGGTTTCACGGTACTCAGGATAAATTGTGACACTGCCGCCACCGGTTGCCTCAACAGAAATACCAAGCCGATCAGCCATCTCGGTATGTTTGGTACCCAGGGGCCAGTGCGGCACCCAGCCTACCCCCATGGCAACTTCTTCGACAGGCTCGAACTGCTCGCGTGGACCAACAACTTGGGGCGGATTCCATAGCCAGGTCTGGCTTCGAACCAGCGGCTCCTCCAGATAGATCGGGTCCTCAATATGGCTGACCATGGTGAGGTATTCACCATTTCGGAAAAAGTACTCAGTCATTCGCGCATAAGGACTGGCTGGCACGCCATTACGCTGGTAGACACCATATTTCATATGCGTTGTGGTGACGATTAATACGCCATCGACCCATTCCCCGGTAGAAAAGCCATTCCACTTGTGCAGGCCATGCCGTTCAGAAGGATGCTCTCTGCCATCCAGCCAGATGGTTCGGTCAGCCCGCCCATAAGTCCCATTGGTTTTATAGCCGATCAGTCGGTCTGTCACCGGCTCCAGTATGCGCTCTATACGCAAGTTAGGACCCGGACCTCGATAAGAATATTGCGCCGGGTGTGGCTGCGCCTGACGTTCAGGCTGCGACAGAATGGAAGCATCCCAGGCTTCCGCTTTTTGCCTGGCTGCATCATTGATAGGCAGGCCGGTGTATTCGCCCAATCCTCCACCTGGTAAGCGGTCATACCAGTCTTCGAGTATTAAGGCCGACCACATACCGGCGATATCAAAGCCTTCATTGCCTTGCGCCAGGCTGGTATTAGCAAAACCCGTGGATAGTAAAAAAAGTGCCGTTAAAATCGGGAGCAATCTGCTTTGCTGCATAGGCATAGATAGGATGTCCTTGTTTTTATCATTATCAGACAACAGAATTTATATAAGCACTATTGTCTAAGCTGATAGCGCTTGGGATTTATTATTCAATTTTTTCAGACAAGATAATAGCCTTAACAGTCCAAATCCAAACACATTCCTTTTTTTTGCATATTTCAAAATGAAATTCCTGAAAGCAATAGGAAAGCAATAAGCAAGACATAAAAAAGGGCACCCTGAGGCGCCCTTTTTAATTGCATTGATAACTGCTTAGTCTGTGGCAAAACAATAAAACAAGCCGTCACCACCAGTCTGAATCAGCGCCTGCTGGCTGCATCCTGCACTCGGATGAGCAGCATTCCAGGAAACGTTGCCGCCGCCATGACGATCAGAGTGCCCTAAACTGGCACTGCCTTCATCACTGCTGGTCCAGTTATTACAGGTGTGGTCAGCTTCGTCAGGAAAGAAAGCCGTGCCATCTGCCTGTGAACCAGTCAGAATGTCATGACGATTCGGGCTGTCCCCAACACCATTGATCTGGTTGCCGTTTTCATCAACTGCTGTATTTTTATCGATGGTGCGATTGTAAAGATGCAGATCAGAAGGATTATTGGCAATCAGCACACCATGCGCGTTATACCAGGGACCTGAACCAATACGGTCGCGTGCATTTACACGGCCTTCTCCGGCTACTGCCTCACCACTTAAATAAGCGTGCCAGTGACGATCACCAGCTCCTGCTGCTTCAGCCAAAGCCTGGCAATGTGCATTTGCACCAGAAAGACCACCCAGATCACCACCGTTACCAGTCCCGACACTGGTTACAAAAAAGCTCATGCCAGTAAAACCGGCATCCTGAGCCAAAACAGAACCGGATATTGAGAGCAAGCCGGCTGCCACTAAGGTTGGAAAATATTTCATAATAACTCCTTTGTTATCGTTATTGTCGCACTGTAGTAAAAACAAATTTACAGGAAGGTGGACGGTAGCAGACTTAATGATGTTATGAAATGTGGGAAGCATGTTAAAAGCGGGTCTATTTTAGCAGTGTTGTAATTGATAGAATCCCCAGGCGATTAGCTCCGGTGGCACAGCTGGATAGCGCGGCCCCCTCCTAAGGGGCAGGTCAGAGGTTCGAATCCTCTCCGGAGCGCCATTTCTAAAACCTTTTCCCAAAAAAAGAAACACAATAAAAAGCCTGCAGTTTGCAGGCTTTTTTAGATTTAAATCTCCGAAAACTTTGTACTTATCTCTCCCACTCTCCCACCTGGAAACCTTGCACTTGGGTATCGATAACATACACCGCTGTCTCCACGGCCAGAGTGATGGCGAATAAGGTGCTTTTATCTGCACCACCAAAATGCAGTCCGTGTGTGCCTGGAGGCGCGGGGAAGTAGCCGATAAATTCCCCATTATCTGGGTCGATTACCCAGGCACCATTATCCGGGGTATAGATGCGACCTTCTGTATCTACCTGCATGCCGTCCCTGCCAGCCCAGGCAAATTGTCTTTCGTTGGTCAGCGAACCGTCTGCTTGAATATCGAAGGCCACGATACCGCCGGTAGGCTCTGGCGCCCCTTCCGGTAATTGCAGGTCGGCTGGTGGGACTGCTCCAGGCAACCTGCCGGTAACGTATAAAGTGCTGCCGTCCGGGCTGATCGTAATGCCGTTGCCGCCTACCTGCCCGTAACGGCCACTTACTTCACCATCAGCATTGGCGTAATACACACCACCCATGGTCATATACATACCGCCTTTGGCATCGGCAACCAGGTCATTGAGAACGCCGGGGCCGAGACATTCAAGCGGCTCACCATTCATGGTATTGGTAAATAACTGTCTGGGCTCAAGCTGCCAGATACCGCGGTTCAGTGCACGTTCACCCACATAAAGTGTGCCATCCGGCGTTAATGCCATCGCGCCACCGGTATAGGTATCCGTGTACATTACACGGGTCGAGCCATCAAGACGTATCTCCCAAATCTGGCTGATGTCATTCATAGCCATCAGAATGCCGTTATCTGTAGCAATAGGACTATCCGTATTATTACCACTGCCTTCCCATATCTTACGCCACTGCTCACCCGCTGAAATAATCCCGGGAATGCCTGCAACCGCATCATTTGCAAAAGGCTCTGCATCTCTGGAAAAGCGTCTCAAACCACCACCGCCACCGATGGGTTCTGCTGGATTCGAGCAGTTAGCAAGCACAAAGGCTTCCCGATTTGGATCGCCACTGGCCTGTACACCCTGAGTCCGGGTCAGGTCGACCGGCTGTTGTTGCGCCATGGCTACAGTAGCTGTAACGCCCATTAATATTGACAGAGTTACTGGATATATTTTCATTATTGACGCCCTCTAACGTGGATCTTTATTATGACAGCCGCAATACTACGGTTATTTACGATCTAAGCAACATCTGATGAATCAGCACCTTAACATTTTCACCTTGACAGCCTGCTATTTTTTTCTGAAAATGTTCGCATAGAGATTTAAATGTTCGTATTACGAACATTTAACAACAATAAATTCCTGTTTGTAACGAGCTTGATTCAAGACAACAATCATTCTTGCACAGAGGTCAGTATCCTGATTGAATGCTAGCCTTGTTAAATCCTGTAAAAATCAATGGTTAGGTATTCAACTTTTCTAAACTACTAACAAGAAGGAAGAAATTATGAGCGCGAATGTAAAAGACTTCTCTGTGAGCAACTTGCCTGAAGCGGTACTGGAAGAATATGGTGATAAAACCTCGGATCCGCGTTTGAAGGAAATCATGCTAAGCCTGATTACTCACCTCCACAGCTTTGTTAAAGATGTAAAACTCACTGAAGAAGAATGGTTCACAGCCATTCAGTTTCTGACTGCAGTTGGACAAAAGTGTGATGATGTCCGCCAGGAATTTATTTTGCTTTCCGATACCCTTGGTGTTTCCTCGCTGGTTGATTCTTTGAATAATGACCGCGACGGTATCGGAACTGAGAATGCTGTTCTGGGTCCTTTCTATGTTTCCGGTGCTCCTGATCTGCCTATGGGCGCCAACACCGTGCAAAAAGCCACGGCAAATGGTATTACGGCTTTAGTCAGCGGCACAGTTAAAGACAACGAAGGCAACCCGGTTGAAGGCGCCGTATTGGATGTTTGGCAGTCTTCCAGCGAAGGTCTGTATCACATGCAGGATGAAAACATGCCGAAATATAACCTGTGTGGCAAATTTACTACCGGTGCCGATGGCAAATATGTTTTTGTTACTGAAAAGCCTGCTGCTTATCCGGTACCAGTCGACGGCCCTGTGGGAGATATGCTGAGAGCTTGCGGTCGCCACCCGATGCGCCCTGGTCATCTGCACTTTATTCTTACGGCTCCCGGCCATGACCGTTTAGTCACACAGATTTTCACCAATGGCGATGAATATCTTGATTCTGATGCTGTGTTTGCAACCAAGACTAATCTTGTTGGCGAATACAAAGAATGTAATGATGAAGAGTTGGCCAAAAAATATAATATTGAAACACCTTTCGAAAAAGTTGATTTCGATTTTACGCTGATGGTCAGTAAATAATCAGCTCACAAGATGCTGATTATATTGATAACTGTTAATAGCGAGGAAATATGAAGGTAGTACCACAAATTACTCTGGAAGAAGCCGCAGCTAAAGTCTGCGATGGAGATACCCTGATAGTCGGCGGTTTTGGCATGACGGGAAATCCCGTGCATTTGTTGCATGCCATTGCTGAAACTAATGTAAAAAACCTGACTTATGTGGGTAATAATGTTGGTGAGCCTGGCCTGGGCGGCGGGCGTTTGCTGAGAAACGGCCAGCTTAAGAAAGCGATTGGCTCCTTTTTTACCAGCAACCCTGAAGCGGTTAAGGCAGCTCAAGCCGGCGAAATGGAAGTTGAATTACTTCCCCAGGGTACTTTGTGTGAAGCCATGAGGGCTGGCGGTGCAGGTTTGGGCGGCTTTTTTACGCCCACTTCCGCCGGCACGGTATTAGCGGAAGGACGCGAGACCCGCAATATCAATGGCAAGGATATGGTACTGATTCCACCCCTGTACGGTGAAGTCGCACTGATTCGCGCCTGGAAAGCAGATACTGCTGGGAATCTTCAGTATCGCATGACAGAAAACAACTTCAATCAGGCTGCAGCCACGGCAGCCAAAATCGTTATTGCCGAAGTTGAAGAGATAGTGCCGGTCGGAGAACTCGACCCAAACTTTATTCATACCCAGGGATGTTTTGTGGATTATCTGGTACAGGCCGAATTGACCTTGGAAGACCTCGGCTCTTCTGCCTCGGTTCCTCCCAAGGATGATAATGTCGATGAATCCCGCTTGAACATTGCACGCGCTGCGCTGGCAGAGCTCAAGCCCGGCGATGTCGTCAACCTCGGCATTGGAATCCCTACACTGGTTGCTGATTTAATTACGCCGGAGCATGGTATTTTCATGCATACGGAAAATGGCATGTTGGGTGTGGGGCCTCGTCCTGACTCCGGTGGCGCCATGGATTATCCGGTGAATGCCGGCAAAATTCCTGTCAGTGAACTGCCTGGAGCCAGTTATTTTGATTCCTGTATTTCATTTGGCATGATTAGAGGCGGACATGTTGATGTATCCGTCATTGGCGGTCTCGAAGTTGATGAAGCAGCCAATCTGGCTAACTGGGCTGTCCCCGGTAAACCCCTGCTGGGTGTGGGTGGCGCCATGGATCTGTCATCGGGCTCCAAACGCCTGATCGTGACAATGACTCACACCAGTCGCGACGGTTCGCCCAAGATCGTACCTAGCTGCGAATTACCATTAACAGCACCCGGTGTTGTTGATGTGATTATTACCGAACTGGCGGTGTTCCGCTTCAAAGAAGGTGAACTGGTGTTGGTAAAAGTCATGCCAGGTTCCAGTCTGGAAGAAATTGCTGAAAAAACCTCGGCCAAATACCGCGTTGACCTGGAAGATTAAGCTAAATCAGTAAACACTCATCTGTAGGTAGCACTTCGGAGATTTTTCCGGCTGCTACCTGCAAACTGGGTATTAATTCGTCTTTTAAACGCTTCTTGTCCATTTTTTGTGGCTGTGAACTGATGTTGATCGCAGCGACTGCTTTGCCTTCCTTATTCAGAATGGGTACAGAGACCGAGCACAAGCCCAGTTCCAACTCCTGATTCACCAGTGAATAGCCTTCTTTTCTGACTTTCAAAACTTCATTAATTATTGAAGTTTTATCTGTAAGTGTATGTTTTGTAAATATATTTATTTTTTCAGAATCGATAAGATTTTCAATTTTTTCATCTGGCAAAGCCGCCAGCAACGCCCTGCCCATTGAGGTACTTAAAGCAGGCAAGCGAGTACCAATATGCAGACTAACCGACATAATCTGCTGCGTCAGGCTGCGTGCTATGTAAACAATATCCGGCAGATCAAGTACTGACACTGAGCAGGACTCACAGGTTAGATCACTTACCTCTTTTATATAGGGCTGGATTAGCTCGACCAGCGGTTGTGAGCTTAGATAGGCGTAACCCAGATTCAGCACTTTCGGTGTCAGCCAGAAAAGCTTGCCGTCTGTTTCCACATATCCCAGAGCCTGCAAGGTATAAAGAAACCTCCTAGCAGTCGCGCGCGCCAGATTTGTCCGCTTGGCAACCTCAGTCAAACTTTGCTTGGAATAATCTTTATCGAAACACCTAACTACTGCCAATCCTCGTGCTAATGAGGTAACATAGTCTTTGCTGTCAGCCTTGATAATACTTGACATATTTGGACTCTTTTAGCATCATCTTTCACATGAGTTCGCAATTGATTACGTTAGTTCGCTATATGAACTTTGTCAAGTTTATAGTGTAAGGTTGCCTAGATTGCCTCATCCAAGGAAGTTTATTTTTGATCCCTGTCAATGCAGATGAAGGTATACTGATCTAACTTAGCTGAACAACAAGCAGCACCCACATTACAACGTAAGAGAAATAATAATTTATAAACAGGAGACAACCATGTCTGTGGAATATAAAACAACATTTGCATCCATTGATAACTACAACAAAGGTGGAGTTCAGATGGTTAGCGGCAACATCAAAGACTATGTCTTCTCGAATGTCTATGAAGTTGCAGCAAATTCAAAACCTTATGAACGCGTTGTAGTCGCAAAAAATCTGGTCTATACACTGGAATCCTGCCGTGCAGAAGGGGAATCCCCATGGTACACCTGTGCACACGACGAATTTGCCATTGCTTTCGACTATGACGTTGAAGTGCATTACATCAAAATGGATGACACCAGTTTTATAGATGATGAGAAAGACGGATCTTTCAGACTAGAAGGTAAGCCTGCAGGACAGTACATGGGTAAAATCATATTAAACCGTGGTCATCAGGCATTACTGCCTGAAAAGATTGCCTACCAATTTAAAGCAGAAAAACCTGCAACGCTGGTTTTACAGGCTATTTTGGGTGACGAGTCCAACGAAAAGTGGAATGAAATTTGTCTCACTTAAACTATTGACTTTATTAACCAAAAGCATACATTAACAACATCTTAAGTAAGTAAAGATAGGATTATCAAAATGACTACTCTAACAGCAACAATAGACAACGCTAAGACTGGATATCAGGACTTCTCAATCGGCAGCTTCACGTTCCGTCGTAACGAATATTTTGCCTATGTTGATTATCCTGATGGTGAATATGTAATGCCAATTGATGCTTTTTTGAAAGCACTCATGCGTGATATAGCCTGGGGTTTCTTCTATGGCACCGTAAACTTTGATGAAGTTTTTGGTACAACCAACCATTACGGCAACGTTGACCTTTTCATCGGTGCCACGAACGAAGAGTATGTCAATAATGGTAAAGACTTTATGGAAAATTTCCCTTCAGAAGAATTGATGGAAGTGTTTCAGGCTATTCTGTCTGACTGGACTATTGAAGGCTTTGACCCATTCGCAGCACCACAGGAAACTGGTACTGCATGGGGACCAAAAAATGGTAACAACGATGAAGCCATTTCGCGCACCCGTCAGGTTGCCCAACGCATGATCGGTATGCCAGGCGACACAGAAATCCGTTCTGACGAAACCGGCTATACTGTTAACCGTCACTTCAAAGACGTTGATCAGTCACAGCCTAAAGTATATGCTGAACCTGGTTTTGAAGACCAGATTCACGGCTTCAACCTGTGGGCTCACCTGTCACGATCTGACGTTACCTGGAACCCATCTATCGTATCTATCTGCAAACAGAGCCTGCTCTGCCCTACTACTGAAGAATACATTCTGCCAGTAGAGCATGGTAATGACCGTGTTGAGTGGTTCCTTCAGGTTTCTGATGAAATCGTGTGGGATATCAAAGATGGCAAAAGCAGCAAGCCACGTGCTTCATTAATCATGCGTGCTGGTGATGTTGCCTGTATGCCTGCCGATATCCGTCATCAGGGCTTTTCTCCTAAACGTTCAATGTTGATCGTATGGGAAAACGGTTCACCTGAAATTATGGAAAAAATCAAGAATGGAACTGTACCCAGAGTAGGTGTTGAGTTCTAAAAACTCTTGGCCTAGCAGTACTTCCTTTACTTCAAAAATAGCTGCTGTCCAATTCTGGGCAGCAGCTTTTTTTCTCAACAAATAAACCTGGATCACTATGAAAATTATCGACAAATTATTAATTAATGGCGAATGGGTAGATGGCGAAGCCGGCACTACCATAGACGTACTAAACCCCTATGACAATTCCCTGATTACTAAAGTTGCAGAAGCTAAAGAAGCTGATGTTGATAAAGCTGTTATTGCTGCTCAGGCTGCATTTGTCGGCTGGAAAGCATTAAGTGCTTCTGAGCGTGGTCATTATTTATTGAAGCTGGCTGACAAAATTGAAGAAAATGCTGAAGAACTTGCACAGCTCGAGACCATGGACACCGGACATCCAATCCGGGATACCCGCAATTTAGATGTCCAGCGTACAGCCTATTGCTTTCGCTACTTCGGTGGCATGGCTGACAAACTCGAAGGTTCAGTCATCCCTGTCGATGCTGGCTTTTTAAACTATATGGATCGTCAGCCTATTGGTGTTGTCGGCCAGATTGTTCCCTGGAACTTTCCTTTGATGTTCACCAGCTGGAAAATGGCTCCTGCCCTGGCTGCTGGTAATACGGTTGTGATTAAACCTGCTGAATTGACCCCACTATCGACTCTGCGTATTGCAGACCTGATGATGGAAGTTGGCATTCCTGCCGGTGTCGTCAATGTGCTGGTTGGTAGAGGTAGCATCGCTGGTCAACACATGGCTGAACATGAAGGTATCGGCAAAATCTGTTTTACCGGTTCTACCGCTGTCGGCGAAAAAATTATCGAAGCATCTGCCAAAACCATTAAAAAAGTTCAACTGGAACTGGGTGGCAAAGGCGCCAACATTATATTTGAAGACGCTAACATCCCGGCCGCAGTTGGCGGATCCGCTTTTGCTATTTTCCACAACCAGGGACAGGCATGTATTGCCGGTTCCCGCTTGATCATTCATGAAAATGTTGTTGACGAATTCCTGGAAAAATTCACCGCATTGGCGAAAAGCATCAAAGTCGGCGATCCTACTGATCCAACGACTGAAATGGGTCCTTTAACTTCGCAAATGCATCTGGATCGCGTACTTGAATATTGCAAAGTAGCAAAAGAACAAGGCGGTGAATTTTTAACCGGCGGACACCAGCCAGATGATGAAACACTGAAAAAAGGCTGTTTCGTGATGCCGACTATCGTTAAATGTAAGCCGACTGACAGAGTCTTCCATGAAGAAGTATTCGGTCCTTTTGTTGTCGTTACGACCTTCAAAACTGATGAAGAAGCCATGGAACTGGCCAATGCAACTGAATACGGTCTGGGTAGTGGTTTGTGGACCAGCAATATTGCTCGGGCCCATAAATTTGCCCGTGAAATCCATGCCGGTATGGTTTGGATTAACTGCTACAAACGCGTCAATCCAGCTAGCCCCTTTGGTGGTGTTGGTCGTTCTGGATACGGTCGCGAAATGGGCTTTGAAGCCATGCGTGAATACACAGTGGCCAAATCCATCTGGGTTAATGTTGACGCTAAAATTCCACCTTTTTATCCACGCTAATGGCTTTCAAGCCAGACTAATGGCTTTGTATTCGCGTAGATTTTAAGCTAGGAATTTAGCTAAAAAGAGGCAAAACATATGCAATTTGTTTATCAGCCCAACTCTCAACGTATTATTTTTGGTGCCGGCACTTTAAAGCAACTTCCTGATGAAGTTGCTTTGCTTGGCATTAAAAGACCCATGATCATCTCTACTGAGTTTCAGAAAGACATGGCAGAATCAACCAAGGAACTGCTTGGTGAAGGTTTTGAGAGCAGCATTTTTGCGAAAGCAGTCATGCATGTGCCCAGAGACTCTATTAATGCCATTATGGCCGAAATTGAGGCCAACAATAATGACGGCTGTGTCTGTGTTGGTGGTGGCTCAACCATCGGTCTGGGCAAAGCAGTGGCTCTGGAGACAGGCCTACCTTCAATTGTTGTTCCTACAACTTATGCCGGATCAGAAATGACTCCGATCTGGGGCATTACGGAAGATGGCATAAAAACGACTGGTCGTGATCAGAAAGTACTGGCTAAAACAGTAATTTATGATCCTGAGTTGACAGTTACTTTACCTGACTTTATTTCCGGCCCAAGTGGTATCAATGCCATCGCTCACTGTGTTGAAGCGCTCTATGCCGAAAACAAGAATCCGGTGATTTCCCTGATGTCCGAAGAAGGTATCAAAGCACTGGCTGAAAGCTTACCGGTTGTCGTCGTAGAACCTGACAATATGGAAGCCCGAAGCAAAGCTTTATATGGTGCCTGGCTGGCAGGAACGGCATTGGGAACGGTAGGCATGTCAATACATCACAAACTTTGTCACACGCTGGGTGGTTCCTTTAATCTGCCACATGCAGAGGTACATTCCGTAATTATCCCGCATGCCACCAAATACAATCAGGAAGATGCCCCGGAAGCCATGGCTGCCATTGCCCGGGCATTAAACACAACACCTGATGATGCTGCTGGTGCCCTCTTCGACTTATTAAGTAAAGTCGGTGCTCCAACAACTCTCGAAGCTATTGGCATGAAGGAAGAAGATTTGGATAAAGCAGCAGAAATCGCATTATCCAAACCTTATTACAATCCGCGTGAAGTTACTCTGGAGGGTGTTAAAGAGTTACTGAAAAATGCCTATTCCGGTATTCGCCCTTAATACAAAGCGGAAACCATGAGACGCTGGCACGAAGAGAGAAATGTTCCCCCATTTGGTACGAAACTATGCAGAGTCGATGATATTCTGCCCGGGGATACCAGAGAGGTCAGCTTTGCAACGGAATCAAAATACCCCTTCAATCTTTTTATCTATAATGACGAAGGGACTTTACGCTGTTATCTGAACCGCTGTCCGCATTTTCAGATAAAGCTGAATCTTGATCCCGGCAGATTTCTGAATCTGGATAAAACCATGTTCATGTGTCAGCACCATATGGGAAAATTCAGATTGCACGATGGCTTTTGTACTGAAGGTCCGCCTCAGGGAAGCAAGCTGGAAACTATTCCCATTGATATCAAGGAAGGGATTGCCTACCTGGGTAATCCTGATTAAAAGTATAATAATATCAATAAATTAAAATATATATTTAAAGTAAATTATGATTAAACATATCGTTTCCTGGAAAGTAGATAAGCCCGAATTAAGTCAGCAATACTGTGATGACGGGGCTAAGCTGATACAGCAAATGCGTGAGCAAATTGAAGGTCTGATTACCCTTGAACTAAATGCTGATGCCAGTCGCATTGAAAGTTCTGCAGATATCGTCTTGTACTCAGAATTTGAAAGCTGGGAGGCTCTGGCTCATTACAATCAGCACCCTGTTCACCTGCAATTCAAAGAATATTTAGGTCCATACGTCGTCGAAAGACGTATGGCTGACTACGAAATATAGGACTGTTATATATGACTGACGCATTTATCTGTGACGCTATCCGTACCCCCTTTGGACGTTATGGCGGGACTTTATCCACTATCCGTGCTGATGACCTCGGTGCTGTGCCTCTTAAAGCATTGATGGTAAGAAACCCCAATGTTGACTGGGCTGCCGTTGATGACGTTATTTACGGCTGTGCCAATCAGGCTGGCGAAGATAATCGTAATGTCGGCAGAATGTCCCTGTTGCTGGCTGGTCTTCCCGTTGAAGTAACAGGCACCACCATGAACCGCCTCTGTGGTTCTAGTCTTGATGCCATAGCAACAGCCGCAAGAGCCATTAAATCCGGTGAAGCTGAATTAATCATCGCTGGCGGGGTTGAATCCATGTCTCGAGCGCCTTTTGTTATGGGAAAAGGTGAATCTGCTTTTGCCCGTACCATGAAACTGGAAGACACGACCATGGGCTGGCGCTTTATCAATCCACTATTAAAAGCCATGCATGGTGTTGATACCATGCCAGAAACAGCTGAGAATGTTGCAGATCAGTTTTCCATAAACCGTGAAGATCAAGATGCCTTTGCACTTCGTAGCCAGCAAAGAACAGCAGATGCTCAACAGTCAGGCCGACTGGCAGAAGAAATAACCCCGGTAACCATCCCTCAGCGTAAAACTGATCCTATTATTTTTGATACTGATGAACATCCCCGTGCCAGTACAACCCTGGAAGCGCTAACGAAACTCAGCCCGGTTGTCCGGGAAGGCGGAACAGTCACTGCAGGTAACGCCTCAGGTATTAATGACGGTGCAGCAGCAGTTATCATTGCTTCCGAAGCAGCTGTCAAAAAACATGGTTTGACCCCACGTGCACGCATAGCCGCTTCGACTACAGCTGGTGTTGCACCCGCTATCATGGGTTTTGCCCCTGCCCCTGCCACTAAAAAGCTTTTGGCAATGACCGGTTTAACGCTGGATCAAATGGATGTAATAGAACTTAATGAAGCTTTTGCCGCTCAGGCCTTGGCGGTTACACGCGATTTAGGGCTGCCAGATGACGCTGGTCATGTTAATCCCAATGGCGGAGCTATCTCAATTGGCCATCCCCTGGGAGCCAGTGGTGCCCGTTTGGTTATTGCTGCTCTTAATCAACTTGAACGTTCAAATGGACGTTATGGACTTTGTACGATGTGTATAGGGGTTGGTCAGGGTATTGCCTCTATTATCGAAAAAGTTTAGAACTGAAACGATAAAACAAAAAGGAGCTTCTTAGCTCCTTTTTTTGTGGCTATATTTCGAAAATTTGAAGTAAAAAAAAGGCCTCACTCCGTGAGACCTTTTTTAGCAACCTTATATTCTACGTCCTATTTCATGTGTATCTTCATGTGCATTCACATGGGTATGCTTACATGCCGCAGGGACGTGGATCCCAGGCACTACGATCATTATCACGTCGATAGTGCGAGCTGGTAATAAAGTCAGTATTCAGATATTCAGGATCATGAACGATAGTTGTAAAAACAACCCAATCATTACCATTAGGATCAGCGAATACATCAACATATTCAGTAACAGTTGCATTCTCACTCACTGGCGCACCGTTTGAACGTAACCAGGCAGCAGTTAAGTGGCTGGTTTCAATTTTCATTGAACCATGCTGTAAATCAGCAGAGTTACGGGTAAAACCGGCAAAGCCCCCTGGAGGTGCTGCATCATATTCCCAACTGGCCATAGAGTAACCTTGCAGACTGCTAGGTGTGTTTTCCGGCGCTGGTTCATTAAAAATAAAACGACGTGTTTGCTGACCATAGTCAGTTTCCAGTCTAACAACTGAATCAGATTCCCATTCAATGCGAATACGCTGTGGTTGACGCATGATTCCAGCAGCACCATAAGCAAGACATGAACCAATCATGGATTCATCCCAGGCTTGTCCTACTTCACGCGCATGGTCGTTATAAGGAATACTGGTGAAGTCACCCCTTTCAGGCACACGCATACGCCATAACCAATCTTCATTGACGATAGCAACCCATTGCCCTTCTAGTCTGTCAAGATTAATTGGAGCAGCATCCCTTGGTGAAGATGCCATATCTCCAGATTGAGCAACAGTAGCAGTAGCCAGTACTGATATGCCGAAAAAAGCGGCAACTTTAGTAAATGTTTTTAATTTCATTATTTTCGCTCCTACTCGCTCAAGGTGTTGTAAACGGATGTAATGAAGGCTTCAGCAGAGACAAAGCCATGTCCGTAACGGCCATCATAATCACGTGAAGGCTGTGCAGCCAACACTTCATTCAGACTCATACCCTGGTCAATCATATACTGCACACGATCACGGATAATTGTAATCATATCTCTGTAATCAACGACATCAGCTTCATCAGAAAGACGACCATGGCTTGAAATAACCATCGTTCCACCTTCCTGCTGTTCTTTGGGTACTGTAATCCTGATGATTTCATTCAAGGCATCGACGATACCATTAATATGTCCGTAGTTTGATTCATCAATAAATGGATAGCCTTCGGTTACATAAACATCACCAGTACTTATCACATCAGACTTGCGGAAGAACACCATGGTGTCACCATTAGTATGTGCTCTGCCCTGATAAAGTAACTCGATAGGTTCATCATTAAAATAAAGATCATACTGATCTCCAATATAAACTTCTGTCGGCCACATATCGAAAGGAATTTCGGGAGTAGCTGTCGCCATGGATAACATCACATTTTCATGTGCGATAACTTCAGCACCTGGCGCGAAAGTTTCAGTCACATCTCTGGCTTCGTTACCGGCAACAATAGTTTCACCCGCATCACGAATGATCTGGTTACCACCAGTATGATCGCCATGACCATGAGTATTAATCACATAACGAATAATCTTGCCCGGAGCCAGACGCTCAATTTCAGCAAGAATTTTAGGTGCTGTTTCGGCAAACTGAGTATCAACAACCAGTACGCCCTCATCGCCGATTTGCACAGTGACATTCCCACCAGCACCAGTTAATACCCAAACCTGCCCTGCAACGTGATAAGACTTCACTTCAACATCAGACAAATCCTGAGCAAATGCAGTCCCAGCAGCAAGAGCTGAAGTCAGCAAACAGGCTCCTAGTGCTTTTTGGATATGATTTTTCGCTTTGCTGCAGCTTATTAATTTTTTAGTAATCATTGTTTTATTCTCCAAAACCTATTTACCTATTCACCTCTAACCACATCAATATATTCAGGTAATGCTGTATGTGTACCACCACGAGTTGCTTCTACAGGAATCCCCCAGCGCTCAGCAAACTCTTCCCTGCCCATCATTGATTCTTCTGAATTAATCATCCAATGAGGAATTTCACCTATTTCACGATCCAATTCAATCGCTGGACGACAAGGATAAGGGCCCATCTGAGCTCTGGTCAGCCACTCAAAACCATTAGACCTTACAAAAGGCTCTGTCAGGTAATTGGGGTCAGTTACGATAGAAACATGAGTTAATAAAGTACCTTCATCATTTAAAAAGAAAAATTCATCCAATGTCGCTTCATCACTTAAAGCCATACCATTGCGGCGAATCCATCCTGCTTTGAGGTGGGTAGTATGCACTACCAATGTATCTCCAACAAATTCTCCTGTTGAAAAACCACCCCAGGTATGAGGAGCTATTTCATCTGGATGGTCTCGCCCATCCATCCAGATGGTACGCTTCTGTGCCTGCCATTCAATATGTGTATGTAGAGCAATTAGTTCCTGTGACTGTGGATCAACTTCTTCGAGAATTCTGAGGTTACCAATACCACGAAAACCATAAGTAGACGGATGTGGTTTGCATTGATGCTCAGGCACATTTAAAAGGCCTGACTGCCAGGTATCACCTCTTAATCTCATTGCATCATTAATTGGCAGTCCAGCGTAATCGCCTGCTTCAGGGCCAGGCAAACGTTCTTCGAAATCTTCATGGAATATTGGCGCCCAATAACCAGTAATACCGGCCTGGGCCTGGAGAACTGGTGCACTAAGTGCGCAAAACAGTAATCCGGATAAAACTTTTCTTGCGTGAAAGGACATAGAATAAAACCCCTTAATGCTTAACAGGTATGAAGCGTCGCTATTCTAAAAGCTGTATTTAAAAAGCAAAAACACTAACGGCTTTAGAAGACCGTTAGTGTTTATATAATTCAACTAGAGTCTAAACGCTCTATTAATCGAAGTCACCCTGCCATACGAAGTCACCATCGATAACTTCCAGGCTCTGCATACGCAGACGGTGGTCTTCAGGGTTACGTCCAGGCTGACCGGAAATACGTACCTGATCACCAGGCTTCAGGCTTGAACGGTCAACCGAACCGGCCAAAGCACTAGCACCGCCCCACTCAACAGCCCAACGCTGGTTTTCACCAGTTTCTTCATCTGAAACCATGACGTGAACAAATGAATGCGGGTTACGGAATAAGAACTGCACCATAGTCCCTTCGATAGTTTGAGTCTCATCCATCACATAAGTGGCTGGAAATGAGTGGTGAGCATTACCTGCACCAACTGCAAACAAAGTAAATCCAAGTGACAAAACAAGCGCGGTAAGTAAGTTTTGTTTGCGTTGCTTCATAATCAATCTCCTCGATAGTGTTTGGTGCACATGATGTCTTAAAACATCTTTATTTATCTAGCAAATTAAAGCAGGCACCATACCAACTACTTCAATTTACAATTATTCCAGGCATCATGCCTCAAAAGGTGCTCAATGATACCTTCTACATTCCTGTAAAGACAAGCCTATTGAGCATCTGCTTGCTTGGTATCTATACTATGGATTTAAACAAGCCTTTTCAATCCAGGTCATGCATAATCCACAGTTATTCCACACTTTCATTGTGGTATTTCCATACTCGAAAAAAACTTATATATTTCTTTAAAATCTGGCAGTTATATGAACTTAATATCTTGGAATGTAAACGGCATAAGAGCTATTGCTAAAAAAGGATTTATCGAACAAATCAAACAGTTAGCCCCCGATATCTTATGCTTGCAAGAGACCAAAGCACAGGATGAACAAGTCAGCGAAACCTTACAGGAACTTGATGGATATCAATTGCTGGTAAACTCCGCTGTAAAAAAAGGCTATTCCGGCACAGCAATCCTGACCAGGCATAACCCATCAGAGGTTACTTTTGGTATTGGCATTGCCGAACATGATCAGGAAGGCCGGGTTATCTGTGCTGAATTTCCCGAGTATTATCTGGTTACAGTCTATACCCCCAACTCAGGCAGTGAATTAAAACGCTTGTCTTACCGGCAACAGTGGGACAAAGCCTTCCTTGAATATTTGAAAAACCTTGAAACCAGCAAACCCGTCATTGTTTGCGGTGATTTGAATGTGGCACACCGGGAAATAGATCTGGCCAGACCTAAAGCAAATTACAATAAAAGCGCCGGCTTTATGCAGGAAGAAATTGACGGTATTGATAATCTGACTGCAGCAAATTTCGTCGACACCTTTCGGCATTTGAATCCCGACGCTGTTAAATATAGCTGGTGGAGCTACCGCGCAGGCGCAAGAGAGCGCAATGTAGGATGGAGAATAGATTATTTTCTATGCTCCCGATCATTTCTGGGGAAAGTACGTAATGCCGATATTCTGGATCAGGTTATGGGTTCAGATCATTGCCCGGTTTTGCTGGAACTGGACTAACCGCCAACAAAGGAAATCATTACCCCGGCGGCAACCGCCGAACCAATGACACCGGCAACGTTTGGTCCCATCGCATGCATCAATAAAAAATTCTGTGGATTGGCTTCCAATCCAACTTTATTGGCAACCCTTGCTGCCATCGGAACAGCAGAAACACCAGCGGCACCGATGAGAGGATTAATCGGGGTGGACAAAAATTTATTCATCAATTTAGCCATTAAGACGCCGCTGGCCGTACCGATACCAAAAGCCACTACCCCTAATAGTAAAATACCCAGGGTTTCAAAATTCAAAAAGGCTTCAGAACTGAGTTTAGAGCCCACGCCTAAACCCAGAAAAATCGTTGTGATATTAATCAAAGCATTCTGTGCTGTATCACTTAAGCGCTCTACTACCTTACTTTCCCGCATCAGGTTGCCGAAACAAAACATTCCCAGTAAGGGTGCTGCACTTGGCAGAAATAAGGCAACCAACACCAGCAGACTCAAAGGGAAAATTATTTTTTCAGCTTGCGAAACAGGACGTAACTGACGCATCTCTATTTTTCTTTCTTCAGGTGTTGTCAGCGCTTTCATGATGGGTGGCTGAATCATTGGCACCAAAGCCATGTATGAATAGGCAGCTACAGCAATAGCACCCAGCAAATCAGGTGCCAGACGACTTGAGACAAAAATAGCAGTAGGTCCATCCGCACCACCGATGATGCCGATAGCAGCAGCATCGGCTAAGCTGAAATCCATTATCCCGGTAGCACTTAATACAACAGCACCTATGACTGTTGTAAAAATACCGAACTGGGCAGCGGCACCTAGAAACAGCGTTTTAGGGTTTGCCAGTAAAGGACCAAAATCAGTCATTGCTCCGACCCCCATAAAAATCACTAAGGGGAATATTCCAGTCGCAATGCCAGCTTCATAAATGTAGTAAAGGATTCCACCGGGCTCAGCGAGATGGCCAGCCGCATCATAAACTGGTTCTGCCAGAAATCCTGCTCCAGGGATATTAACCAGTATTGCACCCATACCGATTGGCAAAAGCAGCAAAGGCTCAAACCCCCTTTTAATAGCGAGGTAAATCAGCAATAAGCCGACCAGCACCATTGCGAATTGTCCAAATTCGAGCTGATAGAGCCCTGAATCCCGGAATAACTGATTTATGCTTTCCAAAATTATTCCTTAAGCAAGGGTCAACAGAACATCACCGACAGATACCGAACTTCCTTCAGTAATATCAATACTCTGTACCACACCACCTTTGGCTGCTTTAACTTCAGTTTCCATTTTCATGGCTTCCAGAATGATCAGCACATCACCTTCTGCGACAGTCTGACCAACGGTGACATTGATTTTGAAGATATTACCCGATAAAGGTGAATTCAGAGGCTCGGCATTACCAGCAGGAGCAGGAGTTGAAGACGCTGGTGAAGGTGTTGCAACGGGTGCTATAGCACTAACATCTCCTCCTTCACTAACCTGAACAACAAATGATTCCCCGCCCACACTGACAGTATAAACACTGGCACCGCCGGTACTTTCTACTGCTTTAGCAGCAGGTTCCAGTTCCTTGCCGGTAGGTGCAGGTTCAAAGGCATCCGGGTTGCCACGATTTTTAAGAAACTTCAGCCCAATTTCTGGGAACAAGGCATAAGTCAGGACATCGTCCACTTCCCGCTCCCCTGTTTCCAATTTAATGCCTTCCGTCTTTGCAATCTCGCGTAACTCTTCAGTCAGCCTTTTCATTTCAGGATACAGTAAATCAGCAGGACGGCAGGTAATCGGATCAGCACCATCAAGAACCTTGGCCTGCAGCTCCTTATTCATTGGTGAAGGCGTTGAACCATATTCACCCTTCAGAATACCGGCTGTTTCTTTGGTGATGGTTTTATAACGCTCACCGGTAAGCACATTAATTACCGCCTGTGTGCCAACTATTTGCGATGTCGGCGTTACCAAGGCGATATTACCCAGATCTTCCCGAACTCGGGGAATTTCTTCCAATACCTCTGCCAGTTTGTCCGATGCCTGTTGGTCGCGTAACTGACTTTCCATATTGGTCAACATGCCACCAGGCACCTGTGCCAATAATATTCGGGCATCGACACCTTTTAATTCACCTTCAAACTTGGCATATTTTTTTCGCACCACACGGAAATATTCGGCAATTTCCGCCAGCAGATCCAGATCAAGTCCCGGGTCCCCAGGGCGGTTGTGAAACATGGCATTCACGGTTTCTGTCGGTGAATGACCATAAGTCATACTCATGGAAGAGATAGCTGTGTCGACATTATCAATGCCCGCTTCCACCTGCTTGAGGATTGTTGCAACTGACAAGCCCGTTGTGGCATGGCATTGCGAATGTATCGGCAGTGATGTTTCCTGCTTCAAACGCGTGACAAGCTCATAGGCATCATAGGGATGCAGCAGACCAGCCATGTCCTTGATACATATGGAATCCGAGCCCATGTCTTCAAGCTGCTTGGCCAGATTCACCCAAGTATCAATATTGTGTACCGGACTTAAGGTATACGACAGTGTCCCCTGTGCATGCTTACCAGTTTCTTTTACCGCTTTAATAGCTGTTTCCATATTCCTGGCATCATTCATTGCATCAAAAATACGGAATACGTCGACGCCATTAGTCGCCGCACGTTCGCAAAATTTAATCACAACATCATCAGCGTAATGACGATAGCCCAGAATATTCTGAGCACGAAACAGCATCTGATGCCGGGTATTGGGGATAGCTTTTTTAAGTTCACGGATACGATGCCAGGGGTCTTCACCAAGATAACGGATACAGGCATCAAATGTTGCTCCGCCCCAGCTCTCAACCGACCAGAATCCAACCTGGTCAATTTTATCAGCAATGGGCAACATGTCTTCCAAACGTAAACGGGTCGCAAAAAGGGATTGATGAGCATCCCGCAACACGAGTTCAGTTATTCCAACTGGATCTCTTTCTTGAATCATGACTTTACTCTTGTAATGTTCTGTTAACTTAACTTTTGGCCGATCTGCTGCTCTTTTTGTTCGGCATGCCGACTATCTTTTATCCGGCTTTTCGTTCGACCTGTGAGCATGAATTGCCGCACTAATTACGGCTAATAAGGCGGGATTGTTCTTACCGCTTGATAAAGAAGCTGCTGCTGTTGGCAACACTTCGGCGCTGGTCTCCGGTAAATATTTTTGTATTAACGAAGACATAAAAGAAGTTACAAATACCAGAATGGTCAGGAACACAAATACGGTCCCCATGCCCATCAACATCAGGCTCAAACCTTCCGATATTATATTATCTGAACCCATAACTTCTTTTCAGCCTAGTAAATTAGCGGCACATTGTACCAAAAATCAGGTTTTCTTCTAGCAGGAATATTATTCTTGTTTTAGTCCTGACTACGTTATACGGTAAGATGCCGCCCTATAAGCATGTTTTGTTCTAAGCCTGAGAGATTTTATGATTGCCGCTGAAGAAGCATTACAAAGATTGCAGGAAGGCAATAAACGCTTTGTTGCGGGTATCAGAGGTAACAAACTCCCTCACATCCACAGTATTCCGAAAAACAAAAATGCTCAAAACCCCTTTGCCATCATTCTGGGCTGTTCCGACTCAAGAGTTCCCGCTGAAATCGTGTTTGACCAGGGCATGGGCGACCTCTTTGTGATCCGTGTTGCCGGCAACATTGTGGCGCCTTCACAGTTAGGCAGCATTGAGTTTGCCGTAGAAAATTTTGGCACTCAACTGGTTGTTGTACTTGGGCATTCCAGCTGTGGAGCCGTAACTACCACGCTGGATGATATACAGCACCCTGGCATACAAAGACACTCAAATGTATTTTCCATTGTTGGCCGGATACGTCCCACTGTGGAACCTTTACTCCAGGAGAAATCCTTGACAGAGGATGAACTCCTTGAGGCAGCAATTCGCGCAAATATACTGGCTTCAACGAATCAGTTGAGGCATGAATCACCTTTGTTGGAAAATTATATTAACCAAAATACATTAATGATCGTTGCTGCCGAATATTCTATTGCGACGGGCGAAGTGGATTTTTTTAATTTCAGTTAGGAAACAGTTTTGAAAAATATAAAAAAACCAATACAAATTTTTTTACTCTTGTTTTCCATTTCATTTTGCACTTCATGTGCGACAACTGTCGGCATGACAGCAGCAGCTGTGACAAGTGCTACTATTTCCGTTGGTACCGCCATCGTTACCGCTCCTTTTAAAATCATTGGCGCCATGGACGGCGATGAAGAAGAGGATAAAGAGATTGAAAATAATAATTAAACACAAAGTAAGCTTTAACTTTTTTTAATAAATCACACAGCTTTTTTAATTGGCTCTGAAAAGATATATTGCTTTAACATCATTCAGCAATGGAATCCCAGAAAATAGCCAGTAGATTATTCGCTGGAATCTTAAGCGTTTTTTTACGATTTTAATAATCAAACAAAATAGAAGGCAATAAAATGAAAAAACTCACCAGTACAAGCTTTAACATTATAATTTCACTGTTCCTAGGCGTAGTTAGTTATTCAGCTGCAGCACAAGACGACACCAGCCCGGTTCGCCTGGATCCGGATAAAATTGCTGGCCTGGATTTGACCAGCGTTCCCAATACTTATGAAGACATCCTCATAGACGGAGAAATGCATGTCAAGGTAGCTTCCCTATTTGATGGTGAAGAACTTGATGTTTCCATTTTCGAATCGACTGGCGATGGGACAACCAGACATCGCAATCTTCCATTCCGCTTTGAAGAATTTGTTTATGTACTCAGCGGAAAACTAATTCTGACTGAGCCGGATGGCACCCGTCATGAATTCACTCCCGGCCATGCGGTCGTCGTCCCTATTGGTTATGTTGGTGATTGGTCCATGGAAGGCACTTACCGGGAGCTGGTAGTCGTCATGGATGGTAATGCAGGTTTCAGAGATTAGTTTTACAAAACAGTAGTAATTTGGCTGGTTTAACCAGCCAAATTCTTAATATTAAAACTACTGCCTTTGGGTCATTGTACTCAATACAGAATTTGGCCCGGTGGCTCCGACTCTTATGATGGTGATATTCATGTAGCCACCTGAAACAACGGCAATATACTCAAAGGGAACATCTTCACCATTTATTGGACGAAGACTTGAGTAATATAAAATATTATCTTCAAGCCTGGGATCCATAATCGTCACATCCGGACCGCCGATTCCATCCATAAAACCACTCACTTCGGTGCCATTCTGATTTAAGGTAATACCAAAAGGCAATTCCTGTCCGTTTGCCAGCTCCACCACGCCGGTCCAGTGGCCACTGATATCTACCTCATTGCCAGCTGCAAACACTGAAGACGAAAACAAGCCTGCTAAAAAAAAGTTTAATGCTAATTTTGTAAAGATATTTTTCATTTTTCTCAAACTCCAGTTATCACTATGGTGTCATCAACAAATCCCAGTGCCTGCCAGCCTGTTCAATAACACCCGCTTTATCAGCCGCCAGGATATATCCTGCATTGATGCTTTCCTCAACAGCCTTACTGACCTGATTTAAAAAATCCTGTTTATCAGCGTAGCGCTCTGCAATCGAAAGTCTAGGATCGTTAGCAGCTTCTCTTAATTCACGATTTCTTGCAAAAGGGATATAAGAACCGGTATTGGTCACTAGGATATTTTGATCGCCTTTATCGGGGTGGGTGAAATTCCAGCCCGTGTAGGTAGCAAGCGGAACAACAAGCTCAGGGTTTAATACCCCACTGATTTCATTGCCATCTTCATTTACTCGAGGCAACAGGTAAGGCAATTCTGCACCGGCACCCCCCAGGCTTTCCAGTAAAAAATTTGGAATTCTTACGCCACCATGTAGATGTTCAGTGGATTGCACATTTGGAATAGCAGGGAAATTTACTTCAGCAAGTTCTACCAGCGTATCATCAGCAAAATTCGGATGCGCACTTGCAGGCGGTTCGACATCCTGCACAATCCAGTCTTTCATAGCCGTCAGCAATGCTCGCATATGCCACCAGTAATTTAAGGGGTTCCTTGGAAACTGACCATTGCCGTTATTATCAAGTGACAGAGGCGCTGGGACATGCTGGGTTCCAGCCAACAGATAAAATCTGACATTATCCGCCAGACTGATATCCTGTTTGCCATCCGGTGATGAATGCACCAGCGCAGCTGCCCTGGCACCACCCCAATACTCTGTTGAACTGTTGGTGTAAAAAATTCGAGGCTGATTATGGTCGGCTCTGGGATTTTCCAGCAAGCCTTCTCGTTCGCTGCTTATTGGATCTGTATAAGCCTCATCGGAAAAAGGATAAATAGTTGAATTAAACTGTCCTTGATCTAAGGGATCCGCACCTCGTTTATTCATGTCCATAATGGAAGCACCGGCAATATGCGGTATCAAACCATCATAAACCTGGCGCTCAGCTTCATCAGTATTAAAACCAAAATATAAAAAACTTCTCAGCACACGCCCACTTTGTGACAAGCCAAAGGCTATCAATGTGTCAGAGGAAACCAGCGCATCATCAAAATATTTTATCCATGACCCAATATCTCTAACCGCTGCAAAACCAAGTCCTGCTATCGGCATTCTCGCTTCATCGGTAGTGACAGGAACCTGTAGCCTTATGCCGCTGTCCAGATCAAACTCCCAACCAACCCACACCAGCGTATAGCCTTGTTGCATTAAAAAACCATCCCCCTCTGGCTGCTCAGCTGAACCCTGATTAAAATTCAGCAACCTGTCTCGACCGCGGTTAGGCACATCAAGCAACACCACCCCATTACCCTTTTCAGGGTCGACCGGCACCAGAATTTCAAAATCACCGGACATCTCAATCATGCCCCTTTCATTGAGCGGAGCAAGTGCTAAATCGGCAATAACCTGATTACGGGCATTATTCGGATCAATTTCATAATAAATACGCCCAATAATTTGCTCATAAGCACCCACCTCACCAAACTGCATTCCTGCAGCATAGGCCTGTCTGGAAGTCACTTCATAGGAACTCACCGCAGCCAGGGTAAAAGGCGAGAAACCCAGCCCTAACAAAATCAGCAATATTTTTTTATGAAGAAACGCTTTATATCTTTTGTCTAAGCTCATCAGAAAAATACCTACTCTTTTTGTTTGTTCTAGTTAGCTTCACGTCTTTCCCGTTCCGGGGTAATGAGCTCCATCACATCTTCCCATAATTCGTTGTAGACCAGTACGCTAAGCACGTAATGTGCAATCTTCCATTCCCCGTCTATTTTTTCAAGCACGCCTGAGCCACGGAAATGCGCACCCATACTGTTACTGATGCTGGTTTCGTCAAACCAGGCAACCTTGCCGTCACTGGAAAAGTGAATATGCTTGTCTGTGGAATAATAAGACCAGCCCCCGGCAGCAAAACGTTCATTCACATAGTCAATAAAATCAGTTTGCATGGGCCAGCGCTCATGCTCATCAGTCCCCAGAAAAACTGCATCATCGGTCATATGCCCAAGATAGCGTTCAACATCTGCATTCGCGGCAGCATCATGAAAATCATTCAGCACGGCTATAACAGCCGCTTCATCTTCTGAAAAATCCTGCGCAAAGGCTGTTGTTGCCATCAAGGTTAAACACATAAATAGAATTATTATTTGTTTCATCATTGCACCACTGCTATTTATTATTAGTCGCTGACTTTAGGTTCCCATAATTCTATAGGATTCACTGCGGGATCATACAGACAAACTGACCGGATCATTTGCCCGGATAAACCAACCCCCTATACCTGTGACTTTTCCCACCTCAGCTTCTCCGTTTTGTTGCGGATTATTATTTTGAGCATAACCAAAACCCGATGCAAAAAGTAGCGTAAAAACGATGGCTATAAAAACTGGTTTATCTTTCAATTTATAAGCATTCGACATTGTTATGAACCCATTTTCATTACTTTCGCCTTGTGAACAATAAATTACATCTTATTTATTTTTAATTGGATAGTACATTAACAATCCCAGCTTTACTGCTTACCATCTGATTTATAAGACAGACTTATACTAAACCGTCAAAAATCTTAAGAATGCAGCTTAATAAATTGTTTATTTAAACTTCGCTTGAACCTGTACTTTATCTTGTCTATATTCACGCCACTGTTTCAGGTGCCAGTCCGAAAAATCAGATTGGTTAAACGGGAAGTCCGGTGAAAAACCGGCGCTGCCCCCGCAACGGTAAACCATTTATTTTCACACAAGTGATCACAAAATTGGTGAGCCCGGAACCGGCCTGTAACAGAACGGTCGTTGTCATATAGCGACAGAAACGATGCAGCGGAGGGCTCATCGCAGTTGGTTTTTTCGTTATGGCTTGCTTTAACAGCTAAACCACAGCTTACGCCTCTCCCTCATGAAAATTAATTTCATTGAGGATAACACCATGAAGTCTTTACCCATCACCCTGCTGACAGTGATTTTTTTGTTATACCCTGACTCCGGCTTTACCCAGTCTGAAGCAACACAGGAAATCATCATCACTGCAAACCGATTACCGCAGTCTGTTAATTCCGTCATGGCAGCCACAACAATTATTGATCGGGATGCCATACGTAACTCACAGGCACAAAATCTGATTGAACTGTTGTCCGGCCAACCAGGCATGCAACTTACGCAAAGCGGCGGTCAGGGAGCACAAACAAGTTTGTTTTTGCGGGGGTCAGAATCGGATCACACTCTGATGCTGATTGATGGTGCTCAGATCACCACCAGCACAGGTGCTGCCGGACGCCTGGAATTTCTACCCCTGGATCAAATCGAACGTATTGAAATCGTTCGAGGCCCCCGTTCCAGTATTTATGGATCGGAAGCCATTGGTGGTGTGCTTAATATTATTACCCGCCCTGAAACAGATCCCGGTTTCAATGGAAATTTTAGTGCGATGGTCGGCAGCCAGAACAGCAATAATACAAATCTAGGTCTTAGAGGTGGTAATAAATCCACTACGCTTGGTCTGAATATTTCTCACCGGGAAACTGCTGGCATCAATTTTAGTGAGATTGGCAGCGCAGATGCTGACGGCTTTAAAAATGACTCCGCCGCATTTTCTTTTAATCATCAATTTAATGATAAATTGAATTTTGCCACCAACTACTCTCACTTTGACTCATCAGTTGATTATGATGATGGCAACGTTGGAACAGAATCCAGTCAATTATCTGTCGGCTTGTCAATTACGCTTTCCCAAAACTGGGACAGTAATCTTTTTGTAGAACGTTTTGCAGAAAAAAATAATGATGCTGCTGCATTCGGCACCACGCAAAACGAATCTGAAAACAATAAAATTAACTGGCATAATTCCCTGGTGCTGAGTGATGCCAGTCAGCTTGCCTTTGGTTTCGACCATATCGAACAGAAACTTCAATACTCAAGTGTTGCTGCCATCCAAACGGATAGTTCACGTGATAATGAGGGCATCTATGCTGTGTACCTGCGTAATACAACATTGGCAGACCTGACTTTTTCAGTACGCCATGATAATAATGAACGTTTTGGTAACCAAAGCACAGGCAGTATTGCGCTGGGCAAGGATTTACGTGAAAATTTTCGGGCATGGGTCAGTTATGGAACTGCCTTTAAGGCACCAAACCTGATTGATCTCTATGTTGATTTTCCATCATTTTTCTTTTTTTCCAACCCGAACCTCAAACCTGAAACCTCCAAAAGTCTTGAGCTCGGTTTACAAATAGAAGCCCTGCACGCTCAATGGCAAATTAATATTTTTCAGAACAAGATTGATAATTTAATTGCAGCCGATACCACTTTTACGACACTAGCCAACGTACAGAAAACCCGTATCAATGGTATTGAAGCTTCGGTTGAAAGCACCCTTGCTGGATGGCAGATCAACGCAGACCTGACGCTGCTGAATCATGAAAATGAAAGCACCAGACAGGAATTATTACGCCGCCCGGACCAGATTCTGGCCTTGAACCTGGCGCGGGCATTTGGTGACTTTGATTTTGCTATAAAAGTACTGGCGCAAAGTAAGCATCAAGACATTAATCCCTTGACCTTTGGTCGCTCCAGGGTTGGAGGCTTCGCAACAACTGATCTGACTCTGGCCTATCATTTGAATGCTGCCGTAGATTTTCGGCTTCGCATTGGCAATGCATTCGATAAGGATTATCAGTTTATTGATGGTTTTTACACCCTTGGTCGCACAGCTCAGTTTGCGTTTGATTACCGCTTTTAATTAGAACTTTCTCCCCCAGTTCAACCCTTACATGCTCGGTTAAATCATCCAGAACCGTGAAGTGAAGGGTTTCGCTCATAAAATAAACCCAGATTTCGCATTAGTCAGAACAGGAATTTTCCTGCATAGGCAGTCCGGCAAAACGTGCATCAAACCAGTCAGGTGCCAACGCGCCGCCGGGATAAAACACACCAAAATGATCTGCGCCTGCCATCTCAATATAATTCACCTGACTTCCCTGCTCACATAAATCGGTCAATACATCTCTGGTCAGTTCCACCGGCACATCAACATCCACATCACCCTGTATCATCAAGAAAGGAATGGACGAATCAATAGGTAAAAATTCATCATTTTCTTCAAGCCAGGCACGCCAGGCTGTCCCCACTTCGAGCGCCTCTGGCTTGGCATATGCTTCAGTTAATTGTGCAGCCGATTCAAAAATCTCATAACAACCCCATGATTGCACAGTGAGCTGTTCAAGCCCGGCATCAGTTAAAATATCACTCAACTTTAATTCAGGGTGCCCCACCTGCAAACCTGCCATACGCATAATGAAATAGCCGCTGTTTACCGGTATGTCCAGATCGTAAAAAGATAGATCAAGATGCCTTGAGGCCGGCGCTAAGGGGACAGCACCTACCAGATTAAATTCCGGTGCATATTCATCAACAATATGGGCAGCCCATAAAGCCGTTTGACCACCTTGCGAAAATCCATAAATACCAATATCGGTGCCCGCCATGGCTTCTGGAAGATTTCTGGCCGCCCGGGCGATATCAAAAGAGGCCATCGCCTGCTGTGCACCCTGTAAATAAGCTGTTGGTCCCGGTGTACCGGAACCCTGATAATCGCTCATCACGATAACATAGCCACGCGCCAGAAAGGTTTCGATACCTGGCACTCGGGGTCCATCAGCCATTCCATAAAGTTCGTTTCTTGATGGGGCGCAGGAATCCTGCGTACCAGTGGTTCCTGTGGCCCAGATCATTAATTTTCTTTCTGCACGGCTGGGCAAAAGTGGTACATAAATTTCACCCGAGACATATTCAAGCTCGCCATCGGCTCCTTCGCTGACATAAATCACATTCCAGGCTTGTGCATTAGATGGCGCATCATTGCGTTCCTGCAACCAGTAAATATCCCCTCTTTGTGCACCGGCAGGCACACTTAGCGGTATTGCATCCCAGAAAGAGGCACCCAGTGGCCCTTGAGGAATTTCCTGTGCCTGTATTGATACGCTAAAAATTGCAGAAAAAAACACTACCAGTCTTACTAATCTCATTATGCGTTTACTCCTTACAGTCGATGGACTATGAATCTGTTTTGTTTATTATTTTAATAAACACACTATAACGATAAGATATTTAAAATCCCATACCCTAATTCATAAGGAAATCTCATGCGCAACATGACCTTACTGATTATTCTGCTTGCAGCTACCTTTTCCCACCTGGCTTTCAGTCAAAATGGCGCAGATGAAACGGCAATAAGAGAATTAATCGCCCAATATCTTGACATCAGGGCACAAAACGACGAACAGGCCCTGTTGGCTATATTAACTGCTGATGCTGATCAATTAACCACGTCAGGCACCTTAAGAACTGGCCGTAATGGCGTCAGTAGAGGTTCGCTGGCATCAAGCCGTAATAATTCAGGAAATCGTTCAATAAGCGTCGACTCAATCAGATTTATCAAGCCTGATGTAGCAATCGTAAATGGGCGCTATAACATCCTTGAAAGAGATAACGCGCCGGATAGCCATTACCTCACTACCTTTGTCGTGCTTGTCGAAGATGGTCGTTGGAAAATATCTGCCATCAGAAATATGCAGCCGACCCAATAATGAATAAAAATGCAGGGTATTAATCTTTCCGCATTTCGGCCTGATAATGCAGCGACTTGAGTTTCTCTAATATCACCTGACTTTGCGATACATCTTTGGTTTCTACGGTGACATAAAGATCTGCTTCCTTGATCGGCAGGCTTGAAAACATACGCTGATGGAACACTTCAAGAATATTGCCGCCCAGTTCACCGATTGTTGCTGAGACTTTAGCTAGCGTGCCAGAGGCATCATCAATTCTGATTTTGTAGCGGACAATGCGCCCTTTTTTCACCAGTCGACGCATTAATACAGACGCCAGAATGCGTGTATCAATATTGGCACCGGAAAGAATCAATCCAACCTTTTGCCCGCTGAATATTTTTGGATGCTCCAAAACCGCAGCCAGACCGGATGCACCGGCACCTTCAGTAACCGTTTTTTCTATATTCACTAACAGACTAATGGCTTCTTCAATCGCTTCTTCACTGACTACCACAACATCATCAACCAGGCGATCAATTACCTCCAGAGTCAGCTTGCCCGGATGCTTGACGGCAATACCCTCGGCAATTGTACTGCCTCCCAGATAACCGCTGTCACCATAAATGGCATCATAGGTTCCCGGATAACCAGCAACCTGCACACCAATCACTTTGATATCAGGCTTGATACTTTTGGCAGCTGTAGCCACCCCTGAAATTAAACCACCTCCACCAATCGGGGCCACTATACAATCCAGCGCAGGTTCGGCATTGAGCATTTCAAGTCCGACTGTTCCCTGCCCGGCCATAATGTATTCGTCATCAAAGGGGTGGACAAAAACCAGATTTTCAGCTGCTGCCGTTTCATGCGCATGTTGCGCCGATTCTTCCAGCGTATTACCGTGTAAAATTACCCGTGCCTGAAAATTTTGTGTGTCTTCAACTTTGATATTAGGGGTGGCAACAGGCATCACAATGGTTGCCGGAATTCCGAGTCGTTGCGCATGGTAGGCAACAGCCTTGGCATGGTTACCGGCAGACATGGCTATCACTCCCGCTGCTTTTTCCTGCTCGGACAGCTGCAGAAGTTTATTCAAGGCACCACGATCTTTAAAGGAGGAGGTAAACTGTAAATTTTCAAACTTCAGAAATAATTCGGCAACTGTAATTTCCGAAAGCGTGCGGGATTTTTCAAAACGCGTGTCAACTATTGCCGACCCAATTCTTTGAGCCGCCTGTTCTATATCATTGAGCGAAATGGCCATAAGCTATAGCTTCAATTTCAGTATTGTGCATCTTCCTTTTTGAGAGTCTGTCACATTCCTTGATGAACAACAAAGCTATTTGCATTCATCTTCACTGCAAGGTATTTGAAACTGCGCTTGTAAATTCGAATAGTAAAAGACAAAGCCGGAAGCTTTTATCAGTCTTTTATGATGCCTTTGTGACTTCTTCAAAATCTATAGAAGCTACTTGGTCAACAAAGGGGTTGTTAAACTGCATCACTGCCTGATGTTCCGGATGTTGCTGGTAGCTCCTCAAAACATCAACGGATTGAAATTCCATGATCAGCACAAGATCCCAGCTGCGCGAGTCATGCAAAATATCCCTGCCGATCTCAAGACTTTCTATACCTTTTATCAGCTGTTTCAGCGCAAACATTTTTTCATAAAAAGCGTCTACATGTGACGCATCTACTTCTGCCTGATATTTCATAAACACATAATGTTTGAGCATGTTTTATTCCTTATAAAACCTTGGCATCCTTGGCAATTATGGGAGGCGCCGAGTTCAGCTTTTCAATAGCAAACCCAGCCGCCGCTTTATAATTACTCATCAGCGCTTCACGTTCAGCACTGGGAAAAACTTCTTCTATATCTTCAAACACGCCACCACAGCGATCATCCAGCTCATTTAATAAAATAAAAGGTCCGGCTCCCCGATTGCGCAAAACAACAGCTGAAATATCTTCACATAACACCTCATTGTATTTATCCAGCGCATGCTTATTGACACCACATTCGATCATCGCAGCACCAAGCACACGGGCATCAATAATTGCCTGGCTGGCACCATTTGAACCGGTTGGATACATGGCATGAGCGGCATCACCCAGTAAAGCAATATTACCATCGACCCAGCTAGGAACGGGATCACGGTCAATCATGGGATATTCGTAAACATCTTCAGCGCCACTCAGCATTTCAGGAATATTAATCCAGTCATAATCCCAGCCCTCAAAATGATGAATAAAATCTTCCTGCGAAACTTTTTTATTCCAGCCCCCATCAACCCAGCCGGCGGAATTATCTACAGTAATTTCCGCTATCCAGTTGATGGTTGCCAGACCGGTAGCAGGATCAGCCGGTGATATCGGATAAAAAACAACCCGGTGATGATGAGTTCCCAGGCCAATGAAAGATGCACCGGTGCGGATGGGGACACCCGGTGTTGTTCCCCGCCACATCACTGCTCCACCCCAGTGGATCGGCGCCTGATCAGGGTAAAACTGCTGGCGAACAGCAGAATGTATGCCATCAGCAGCAATTAACAACGAACCTTTTATGCTGAGTTCTTCGCCAGCACCGGTAGTGATTAAAGCTGATACAGATGAATCTTCATGATGATTACGATAGCCAGTAACCCGATAACCGGCTTTAACAGCATCTTCCCCCATGCGTTCAAGCACTTTCTTGTAAAGCAGCATTTGTAACTTGCCCCGGTGTACAGAATACTGAGGCCATTTATAACCCGCTGCAAAACCTCTGGGTTCGGAATAAACATCTTTGCCGTTTAGGCCGACCAAAGCCCATTCTTTGGTTTGCAAACCTATCTCATCCAGTTCCTCTGAACTAATGCCCAGATCATAAAGTTCTTTCACTGCATTGGGTTGTAAATTGATGCCAACCCCCAGGGGTTTTATATCTTTCACCGCTTCTAAAACAAGGCAGGGTACGCCTATCTGATGCAGGGTCAGTGCAACACTTAACCCGCCAATACCGCCTCCCGCAATTAATACCGGTAACTCATTACCGCTTTCTAAACTCATTTGTTAACTTTTCTCCAATCAATAAATTAACGCCGGACATGCGTCCAAAATTTAATCTACTTAGTGTTTTACAGCCTGGAATCCTGCTTTTAAGACCTGCTCTAAAGAAGTGCTTTCCCGCCTGGCATCCCGATTTTTTGCTATGTTACTACAGTAACACGGGCTTTATCAGTTTGAATTGATTCAAAACATCGTGTGATTTGATTACAGCTAGTTATAGCTGTTTTCATTCAAAGCAGACTTGTTCCTTTTACAACATAAAAAATGGTAGCCTCATTGTTTTAATCCTTTTAATTAGCAAGAGGGCCGCATCATGTCATCCAAAGAACGCAGAACCGTTCCACCAGAAGCCGTAGAGCTTTATACCCAGTATATTCACGGAGAAATCAGCCGCAGGTCTTTCATGAGTGGCGTGAAGAAATTTGCTGTTCTTGGTCTTTCTGCCAATGCCATAGCACGGGCTTTAATGCCTGATTACGCAATGGGGCAGCAAATAGACCGCGATGATGAAAGAATAGTTGCAGACTATGTTACTGTGCCATCCCCACAGGGACATGGTTACATCAGGGGATATCTGGTTCGTCCCTTCAGTGCAGATAGTCGAAATGAAACGCCTACTCCCCTGCCTGGCATTATTGTTGTTCATGAAAACCGTGGGCTTAACCCACATACAGAGGATGTCGCGCGCAGATTTGCCTTATCCAACTTCATGGCCTTTGCACCGGATGTGCTTACACCGGTAGGCGGTTATCCCGGCGATGATTTCCAGGGTGGACAGTTGTTCCGGGAACTTGATGCAGACAAACGCTTTGAAGATATAGTCGCCGCAGCCTTATGGCTCAAAGATCGACCAGATTGCACCGGCAAGATAGGCGCAACCGGATTTTGTTATGGTGGCAGTATCTCCAATCAGCTAGCCGTGCGCCTGGGTGAAGACCTTGCTGCTGCTGTACCGTTCTATGGTGGCGCGCCGGATGCCGCTGATGTTGCGAGAATCAGGGCAGCTATATTGGTTCAGCATGGTGCACTTGATACCAGACTGGTACAGGCATGGCCCGAATATGAAACAGCTTTACAGGCTGCCGGTGTCACCTATGAGGGACATATTTATCCTGATTCTGTTCACGGCTTCTTTAACGATGCGACACCTGAACGCTATAACGAAGCCACCGCCACTGAAGCCTGGTCGCGTACTATTGATTGGTTTAATACTTACGTGAGAGGTTAAATTCAAAAAAATATATTACTTTGCTAAAAATAAAAAAAGCCTGCTTATGCAGGCTTTTGAAAGATGGCGCACCCGGCACGATTCGAACGTGCGACCCCCTAGTTCGTAGCCAGGTACTCTATCCAGCTGAGCTACGGGTGCGTAATTCTGTTTTCTTTTGAGTGCTGGCTTATGCCAGGTACTCCCTCTTTATGACCCGCTGAGCTACGGGTGCGTAATTTTGAAACTATCCACTTATCCCATGCAAAATGGCGTATAAGCAGCTTTTTGAAGGGTGGGAATTGTCTTGGAATTAGCTTAAAGTGTCAAGGCGAATACCCCTAACGTTTTAATTTTCATGATATTTCAGCAGTTTCAAACCGACAAATTGAATATTGAACACTGGTCTATTGAACACGGTCAGTGTTGGGCTGTTATTGGTAGAAACGGTTCCGGCAAAAAGCACCTGGCGCAGGCACTTCTGGATCAGCAGCACAATTCAGAAAATAAACAATTGTCGTTCAGGCTGATTTCTTTTGAGCAGCAACAGGCCTTCTACGAGAATGAACTGAAAAACGATGACACTGATTTTATGGATCGGCTGGATACCGGTACCACAGTCAGAAGCTTATTAAATGCCAGTGAAAGTGAATTAGAGTCACTTAAATTTTTAAAATTGGATGGCATTCTGGACAGAGGTTACCGCCTGTTAAGCAGTGGTGAAAGTCGTAAGGCACTGTTGGCACAGGCATTAATACAGAAACCTGACTATCTGATTCTTGACGAACCTTATGACAGTCTGGATAAGCAGGCTAAAGCAGAATTATCTGCATTTTTCAGGGAACTGGCTCAGCAGAAAAAAATTCAGCTGATCTTTTTACTTAATGATCTTCAGGAAATCCAGGACTGGCATACGCATGTGGCTATATTGGAAAAAGGTGAATTAATCGCCCAGGGTTCGCATGAAGACATATTGAACAATCAGGATTTACACGCCCTGCTCGATTTCAATGCCGACTTACTGCCCGAATGGCCTGAGCCCTTCAATGAATTTCAGGCAACAGACCCCATTGTTGTGCTTAATAACGCCAGGGTCAGTTACAGCGATACGGTTATATTCGAAAATATTAACCTTAGTATTAATACTGGCGAACATACCCTTTTAACGGGACCCAATGGTTCAGGTAAGTCAACGCTTCTGCATCTGATCACAGGTGATCACCCACAATGCTATGGCAATGACATTAATATACTGGGGTTTAAACGTGGCAGTGGCGAAAGCATCTGGCAATTGAAAAAACAGATTGGCATTGTTTCTCCCGAATTACATCGCAATCATCGCGTTTCAGGTTCTGCACTGGAGATCACCCTCAGTGGTTTTTTTGACAGCATCGGCTTGTATGAAGAAAGCTCTCCCACGCAAAGAGATCATGCCAGACACTGGCTGGCTCTCGTAGGGCTGGAGGAAAAATCGTCTGTCTCCTTTAAAGCCCTGGCTTACGGTGAACAGCGTCTGGTCTTAATCGCCAGGGCTTTGGTGAAACAGCCGGCTCTGCTTATTTGTGATGAACCTACTCAGGGACTGGACCAGATAAACCGCCATCGCTTTCTGTATTTTCTTGAGCGCCTTGATTCACAGCATCTGACTACTGTCGTCATGGCAAGTCATAGAGATGATGAGTATCTGAATTTATTCAAGCACCATATCACGCTATAACAGTCAGTCCTCATAACTTTTCTATGAGCAAAGTTAACTCACCGACTTTAAAACCAAATTTGCTGAGTCTGGTTTTATTGATCAGATGATTTTCATCAATCAAGTAAAGCCAATCATCCAGGTTAACTTCAATAGTGTCATCGCTATAAGGAACTTCAAGAATATACTGCCACTGAAATACAGAGCCGATGATTGAACCTCTGGCATCACCTATCACATCGCCTGCTGTGCCACTGTATTGCTGATTACCAAGATCCCTTAAATGCCAGGTGCGGTATTGCACTTCCCCATCATCAAACTGGAACTCTTCTATTAATGTTCCCTCATCTCCTTCCCAACTTGCATCTATGCTTGCCGTAAACCGTCTGGTCATGACACCCGACCTATTTTGCAACATGCCGTAGGCCTTTAACTCGCCGTTGAAAAATTCCTTTAGATTAAGCGCCGGCAAGGTTCCTTCATAGTTTTTCAATGTTGGCGAACTACAAGCCAACAAATAACCCGTTAACAAAAACAAGCAAAAACATTTAACAAATTTCATAGATATTGTCCTGTCAGTTCCTGTGAAAATTCAGCAAAACGATCATTGCGAGCAAGCCAGATTGAGGAAAAATTCCTGCTGAAGCTTTCATCCTGAATTTGCCCCAAAAATGAACCATTAAAATAGAACGAGCTATGCCTGTTTTCATCAACATAAAGGCTTATTCGGTCTCCTTTCTCCACATCCACTAGAAAAACATCCAATTGACCCAGCCAGGCATTCATATCCTCAATACTCGTCTGATTTAAAACAGCCAGCTGTTTTTCAGTTTCCTGAATAATTTGTTCGCTGGTAAAACTTCGTTGGTAGTCAAGATTGAGAATAAATTCCGGGAATGCTTCAAAATCAAATACTGGCTGTTCTGCATACAGCTCAGCATCATAAATGGACCAAAACATGAAGCGGAATGAAGCCGACCCGACCATATTCATTGTCGATAAACGTTCATTCAGCTGTAATGACTGAGCAAGGACTGCACAAGCACACAAACAGGTCAGCCCAACTGTTATGAACACTCTATTTAAGTATGACACTGTAGCGTTCCTGATGAATCAAATTGAAATAGAGGGGTATTAGCAGCGACCATATCCCAATCAGAATGCACTGTGTTATCAGCAAAGGATAGCCGTAAGTCACAGCGCCCAGATTCATGCCGATCAAGTAACTGAAGCTGGCGGCAGCACCGATCAGCGCCTGAATTAAAGGTGAACTTTTTGAAACAAATGCAAAGCCGTAGGGCAATGTCATAGCAAAGGCAAACCACAATAGCAACAACCATAATGGAATCGGCAAGAAAGGGAGACTCTGATCAAATATGAACACTCCACTTATACTAAGGAGTGAATCAGTACAGACGCCAACGACAGAAATTAAAAAAAAGGTTTTCCAGGCCAGTCTTTTTTCGGGATGACACACATTCAAGATAATTAAGATAATAAGCGCTGGAATAGCCGCTCGATTTTGAAAGATCACCAGAATAAACCACAATAATTTAAAGCTAAAAAGGTTAAGCAGGCGATATTGCCCCAGGGTAAGGAAGTTGCTTGAACCTACAAGAAATCTGGGCACCTTTAATTTAACCTGAATAAAATTATCTAAGCTGAATATACGCAAAGTCTTAGCCATCAGATCAGTAGTTCTATACGATATCTAAAGCCAAAATAGACAGAAAAGTATTCCTTTTAATTAACTACGACCCAGACTAATGAAAATTACTCCCATTGCTTATATAAATACGCCGTACAAGCAAAAGTTTGCCATTCCGCGTCAACCTAATCTGGTCAGAGAAGCCCGCGGTGAGATTATTTTCGAAAATGATTTTGCTGATCCAAATTGTTTGCGCGGTATCGAGCAGTTTTCACACCTATGGCTGGTCTTTGTTTTTCATGAAACAGCTGACAAAGGCTGGGCCCCGACAGTACAACCCCCGCGTCTTGGCGGTAAAGAAAACATCGGAGTGTTTGCAACACGTTCAACGTTTCGACCTAATCCAATAGGTCTTTCTGTTGTCGAAAATCTTGGCTGGAAACAACAGGGTGCTTCGCTGACCTTGCAGGTAGGTGGGCTAGACTTGCTGGACGGCACGCCAATACTTGATATAAAACCTTATCTACCCTATGCCGACGCACTACCCCAGGCTAAAGCAGGCTTTGCAGAAACAGCTCCATCATCAGCGTATGAAATCAGATACAGCGTCGATGCTGAACTGAGCCTGCAAGAACTTGAGTCGAGTTATCCCGATCTCAGAAGCTTTATCAGCTCCGTACTGAAACAAGACCCCCGCCCTGCTTGGCGTAAAAAAGAGCAGGATACAAAACGTTACGGCATGACACTTTTTCATCTCAACATTAAATGGCAGGTTTATGAAAGTCATATTGAAGTTATTAGTATTTTGCCTGAGTCTTCGTAATGAAAATGTCGTCATTGTGGATTAGCATTAAACTATCACCATGTTTATAAACGGATTAACAGTGCTTTCAATTTCCCGCTCTTATCAGTATTTTATTTTTTTGAGTTTCTTTTTTTGTTCTGTGCATGTTAACGCCCAGAACAGAACGCCCCTGCAAGTCACTAACCAAAGCCCTTTTGTGCAGCTTTTTGGCATGCCGGCGGCAGAGAGTGCGACTGTGCTGCAATCCGGACAGGAAACTTCCCATATCAGCTTCAACTGGGCCAATAACTACACAACGGGCAACAATCCAACTGAGGCGATTTTGTTAGACGGCGAAAGTGCCCGGCTTGATATCCGCTGGCGTTATGGCTTTGATCTCTGGGAATTTGGTGTTGACCTCAATTATTCCCGCTTATCAGGCGGCTCACTCGACAGTTTTATCGAAAGCTGGCATGACTGGTTCGGCCTGCCCAATGGTGGACGTGAACTGGTAGCAAGAGATGAGCTTCAGTATCTCTATCTCAGAAATGGCGCACCACAAATCGACATCACCGACAGCCATTCCGGTTTTGGTGACACCCGCTTAACCGGCGCTTACCAGTTAGATAAGTTGGGTCGCTTTGATGTGGCTTTGCGAGGCGGCATTAAAATTCCTACTGGCAAGCGGGAACATTTCCTCAGCAGCGATGGCGTTGATGTGAACCTGGCATTTGTCATGGGAGACGATCTTAGCCTGCAGCGCTATCAGGCCAGTTACTTTTTTTCTGTGGGGGCATTATGGACAGCCGATGGTGAGGTGTTGACGCAATACAGAAAAAACAGCGCCGCTTACTATAATCTCGGCCTGATAAAGGATTTTTCTGATAACTGGCAGTTTAAGTTACAAGTAGATGGCCACACCAAGCTCTACGAAAGCAATCTCAACCAGTTAGGTGACGCCATGCAATTAAGCATCGGCGGTGCTTATCAGTTAAACCGGGATTTAAAACTGGACTTTGCGGTTGCCGAAGATGTGATTACTGACAGTTCTTCCGATGTCAGTTTTCATATTGCGTTATTTAATTTTTTCTAGACAATCATTTCAGTTTTCAGACAATAAAAAACCGCTAAAAAGCGGTTTTTTATTAATCGTTCATTACACTTTATCTCATCTTGGCCGCGGCCCAAAATGCGGCACATCATCACCAAACTCTACCGCACCCAGATCAGGCGCCCGGCCGGAAAAGCCATCATTGATATTGGGTAATACCATGGCTTTATCTATCGCTGCCGAACCACGACGCAGGCGATAGTCCACACCTTCCAGCGGATAAACTGTTGTAATCGGGGCATCAGGATCAGGCATGGTTACATTCTGAAAAATGCTGGGATCAATCAGAATACTGTTGCTTTCCTGCCCGGTAGCAGCACTGAACTCTTCCAGTGAATTATATTCCCGTTCAACCAGCGCGTTCTGGGTAAACTCCTTATCCACACCAAAAGGCGGTGAATGCCACAAAAAGGGAGCAACACTCCTATTCCCGTTAATATAGTATCCGTTATAGTCGCTGGAAGAATAATTCGTCAAGGTGGCTATCCCCATAACCGGGGCATCATATTGCCCCAGAATCAGGTTGTTTCTTAGGTGAATATTAGCCCCTTCATTGCCCGTCCCCGGACTGACATTACTGAACCAGGTGTTGTGATAAAACACACCACCGGCAGGACGCTGTGAAAATTTCAACGCACCTGAGGCTGGCGAGTTGTAGGTAATGTTACGGATAAAGTAGGCAGGACCGCCCATCAATGGCTGCAGGCTGTAGGCCTGTAATGCCGAGTTGAAACAACGGTTGCGCATAACACGGATGTTATAAACGGCGCCATCGGCCTCCACACAATTATCGTGCACGTTAAAAATATCATTGTTATAGATATCAATGGATACCGGGATTTTATCTCTTGGCGTATAGGGCCAGTTATCCGGCTCACCATATGTTGCGTGATCAATACCGTCATGGAAGTTATAAACACTGTTATAGGCAATCACATGACCTGATCCATAAACCTTGACCGCAAACTGGGACTGGTTATTCGTCAATTCAATAATATTGGGAATCTGTGACCAGAACTCCCAGTTCGGACGATTTGGACTGACCGACCAGGGCACCAGAAAATCAGGATTATGCCTGCCGGTAAAATAGTTATCGGCAATATAAAAATCCCTGGAACCACCCCAGTCAGAGTGAATGCCGATACCGACATCTTCAAAGGTATTATTTTTGAAGATTAAGCCCACCGCGCCTGTAATTCCTTTCAGTCCGGCTTCGAAGGTGACAAAAGTATTACGGAATGTCAGGCCTTCAAAATAATGGTGGTCAGCCGCCATGACATTAAACAGGTTATTATTACCATCACCATCGAAGACAACTTCCCCATCACCGGCAGCCTTGATGACGATGGGACGTTCAGCAGTACCCTTGGCTGTCAGATAATAAGTGCCATCGCCAGTTGTGTTACAGCATTCTGTCCAGCCGGACAGTAATTCATGACCGTAGCGGAAACGCTGATCCTTGTACACGCCGGCATGCACCAGAATAGTATCCCCAGGTCTTACCCGTGGCGGAAACGCGTTATACCAGTCTCCGCCTTCAGTCGGTGTGAATTCAGCATAATCCGCTGAACTCATAAAATAAGCTGATAACAGGCCCTTAAAGGCTGGCTCCTCTCTTGGTCCTTCATAGTCGAAGGGATACACATGAAACACACGACCGTCTTCAGCAGGCATGGGTTCAGCCCGGGTTCTGACATCGACCGTTCTGACAGCATCGCCATTAACACCATCAGGATCAGTCAGGGTGAACTGGGCTTCATATAAGGTATCCGGCTCCAAATCAAAGATGCTGCCTGCAAACATGTTAGGCGTAACGGAATTGAAACCATTGGTGAATAAAATGGATCTGACTTCTTCATTCTGCAAACGGAACAGTGGCAAGCCTTCACGCCAGTTTCTTGCGCCTTTTTCCCGGAAGGCAACCGCTACAGTGGCATTTCTGTTGTCATCACCACTGATCATCCATTCAAAACCCAGGTTTTCCAGGGTGGGTGTTTCGACGATAAACTGACCGGCGGTAACACTGTCTTGAGACAATGCTGTCTGACTGAGGACAAGGCCAGCAAGTATAAATCCTATTTTTATTGCAGACCGAAAACTTTCCCTATTAAGCTTAATCATGGCGCCCCCTTGCAAATTTATATTATCAATTATTATTTTAAATGTTATGCTGCATAACATATCTTTGCAAAGAGTCTATACTATCTGCTCAAGAATACGCAACACTGATCAGATAAAGTTAAACTGTCAGTTATCTGGTAAATAAAGAATAAAGGAAAAAAACAATGAATCAGAATAAAAACAGAATTTCAGCATTACTGACTGCTACGTTAATCAGCTTAAGCTCCTCAAGTTTATATGCGCAAACTTCAGATTTTTTTGGACTGCCTTTGCCGGGGCCAGCAACATTACAGACAATAGATTTTACTAATGTTGACTTTCGCCCTCTCCCCGCTCTTCAGACTGAACGGCCAGGCTCTGACAGTGAAACCTTACACGCGCATATCCAGGCACTGGTAGACATTGCTTTAGCAAGCCGGGAAAGAAATCCTCAGCGCTGGGGAAATTTTTCCGGTTTTCCTGAAGAAGAAATAGTCCTGGATTATATAAAAGACAATCTGGAAGCTGCGGGAGTAGAAGATATCACTATAGAAACCTTTGATCAGGCGCCCTGGTCACTGGTAACCCGTTGGAGCGCACAGCTCAATGGCATTAATGGGGAATCCATAGAGTTACAATCTGCTGTGCCGATGGGCGTAGGAAACAGCGAATCGGTTGCGCCTGTTACTGCTCCTCTGGTTTATGTTGGCAGAGGCCTGGCAGCCGATCTGGCAGGACGGGATATTACAGGAAAAATTGCCGTCATCCGTGGTGAGGAAGCTCCGCATTTTTATGATTTTTCCAGCAGAGAAGCCATGGGCAGATTAAGTGCTGCCGGTGCTGTGGGTGTAATACGTTTATGGGACTCTCCCGGCAATATGCAATTACAGCTGGGTGATTGCCCGGAAATATCCTGCTTCAATCTGGGTGGTGAAGATAGTGCTTTTCTGGAGGCTGTTCTGGTGGAGGCAGCAAATGCCGGAAAACTGAATGAACTGACCATGTCACTGCAGATGACCGTCGAACGCGAAGTTCGGCAGGCTAGAAACCTTATCGGTAAAATCTCTGGCTCCAGCGGAAGTAATGAAAACATTATCATCCTGGGGCACACTGATACCTGGTTCTCCGGCGCAGATGATAACGCTTCAGGTTTGTCCGTTCTCATGGGACTGGCTGAATACTATGGAGCAAGACAGCCCATGCATGATATTTATTTCGTTGCATCACCAGGGCACCACCACGGCGCAGGAGGTTCTCAGTTTCTGGTAGATAATTACCCCGAGCTGATTGCCAATAATATGCTGTCACTTAATCTTGAGCATGTTGCGTCTACCGGCATGGCTCGCATAGATGCCAACTTAATGGACAGAGTTCGGGATAACTATGGCAACCTGATAGCTGAGCTCTCCCCTACCAATGCAGATAGTCTGTGGCATGGTGTCCAGATGTCCATGGCGACACCCTTTCTGGTAGACGCCTGGCGACAGGCTTCAGAAAGCAATCTGTATCTTCAGCCTGCAAACGCCTGGGAAGCCAGTCGTTTTATGCCGGGAGAATCAACATCACTGTCTGTTGCCGGCGTACCAGTTGTGCAAAATGTAGAAACCAATCATTGGTATCACAGCTCCGGATCAATGCCGGAAACCATATCACAGGAAAGTTTGCAGCGTGCCTTTCTGTTGTACAGTGACTTTGTTGATCTTGTCGATAAGGCATCAAAAGCGGAAGTTGAGGCCAGGTAAGTTTAAGAGAGCTGGCTTTACTGCTGAATATTGAGACGGAACCCGACAAGTTATCTTCAATTTATAAAAGATAGCTTGTCGAGTCTCAGGTCGGGGTCTTATTACTGATTTTCCTGTTCGTAAGAAGATGCAGCCTGGAAAACGGTACCATCAGCCAAGGTGACAATTTTGGCATTGGCAAGTTTCTCGCCACTTCTTGCCAGATAGCCGTCTGCAGAAATCACATCACCGACTTTCAGGGTATCCCGACTCCAGCCGTAACGGATTAAAGTGTTCGGACTGCCCAATTCAAAAGACCAGTCTTCTGTCGTGCCATCTTCATTAGTCACTTCTATCACGAAAAATGCATGCGGATTTAACCAGCGAATGCCTTTCACAGTTCCAACTAATACAGTCGATTTTTCCGGATCATACTGCCCGATAAAAGAATGATGCGATGACGCCTCGAAAGAAATACCAAATAACAGAACCGAAGTTAACGCTATCCCCAACAATTTTTTAATATTCATAAAATCGTCTCAATTTAATAAAGTAAATAATAATTTCAACAATCTGCTTTAAGGTCTGCCTTTCCAGATAGGCTGCTCCCATTGCGCCGGATCAGTATTGCCTTCAGCACAGATGAATTCGAGAATCTCTTCACCAAGCACTAAGCCAAACTCTCTGATATTGGTATAGGTGTCTGTCAGGGCTTCCGGATCTTCTACTGTAATTTCAACGCGCATGGTGCCGCGCTCCGGACGCGTATAGCGTTCCGTCACCACCATCTGATCCGAATGAATACCAAAACCCGGGGTGTATTCATTAAAACCTGAAGTTTCGACAACCAGCGTATCGCCTTCCCAATGGCCTCTTGAATGCCCTTGCCAGCTTGGATTCCATAATTCCGGGAAGTCCCTGCCATCCAGAAAAATCTGACGCCAGCCTGGCGTCACAAACTCCATAATCTGGATCATGATGTCCGGAGTTTGCGTAATCTGCATGGGAAAGCCTGCCGTGGTCATGACTGCACTTTGTGGCAGGCAATAAGCACCAGGATTCTGGATATCAAGGGCAAGTAATTCTGCCTCCATTTCTGCAGCCCAGGGCTGATACGGCGGTCGTTGTATCGGCACATCAGGTGTCTGCCTGATCGCCCACATTCCTGAAAAATCAATATTGCCATTAAACAGTCTTGGTGCAGGCCCTGACACATCGCCTGAATTTCTCAGCATGTCATTA
>Ga0255776_10000483_pt1 | contig 45671 bp, 42 predicted proteins | sample 071ome_19_FD_179974 | JGI IMG/M metagenome (GOLD analysis project Ga0255776, IMG submission 179974) | Coastal salt marsh microbial communities from the Groves Creek Marsh, Skidaway Island, Georgia - 071413AT metaG (version 2) | ecosystem: Environmental > Aquatic > Marine > Intertidal zone >... | reverse complement strand
GCCGGCACATTGCTGCTTAGTCACAATGTATCTGCCGACTATCGCGTAACTGCATTTGGTGAAGCGACCGCATACAACGCATTGATGTCTGCAGATGCTGAGACAGCCAAATCTATATTTGCTCGCAAGAGTGTTGCCAAACTTGATTTCACCGCGCTGAACAATCTGTGTGTGACTCAGATTCTATCCAGCGAATACACTGCTGCAATCGCCACATGCAAGAGCGCACTGGAAGATGTTGAGACTGATCTGACTATTCCGAGTGCTACTGAAAAAGCAGCAAAGGCTGACATTCTGTCCAATATGGCTGTTGCGAAGGTGATGAGTGGTGATCTGGCTGGGGCAGTGACTGACATTGAGTTAGCTGCCAGTCTGGATGGATACGACCGTAATGTCAGCAGCAATTATGAATTGATCAGCGCCAAGCGACTTCCTGTGGAAATTGCCAGCGGCATCTGAGCTGGTTAGATAGACCTTAGTAATTGCATAAACTCTCCTTCCGGGTGTATTGGGATTTATCCCGATCACCCGGTTTTTTATTGCGCAGGAGAATTAGCTAGTGGGTGCGACTGTCAGCTTGCCGACGTTAATTCTAATTATTTCGACTTTGGTTCCACTGGAAATAGGTGTGTCGCTTGAAACCTGCCAGGTGACTCCGGAAAAACTCACCTGTCCTGGTTGCTCACTTGAGACATTCGAATCCAGTGTAAACCTGTGACCGATCAGGTCTGAGGTAACCTGTTTGTGTTCAGACTTATCTTGCAATCGCTTTAATGGCTTCCACAGGCCCACCGCTGCGACCAACGACATAACGCCACTACCTGCCAGTGCGCCGACCATGGTTTCCGGTATCACATTGACCAGCATTAACAAGCCAGTTGCAAGGCAACCCACACCAATAAAAAACAACACCATGACAGAGAAGCCAAGTACGCCTACTTCAATGGCCAGCATCGCCAGCCCCAGAAATATTAAAACTGTTGGAAGGTATTGATTTAACACATCCACTGTCAGGCCTCCTTGGTTGTTCCGGATTTACCAGTTCTGCCAGCTGGGTTTTGTTCATTCATTTTGTTGATAATCGCCATGCCCTGAGCAACCATACTGGCAGCATCAGTGCCGTTGTCAGGTAACAAGACAACTGATGAATCTCTGGCGATAGCCTGTTTGGCTTCGATGGCTTTGGTGGCCAGGTCCAGTTGAATCGCTTTCTGGCCTTCCTCGGTATTGGCTGCGGCACCAACTTCACGCAGAGCATTGGCTTGCGCTTCTGCTACGGCGACAATCGCCTTGGCTTCGCCTTCAGCTCTGAGCACAGCCTCAGCCTTGTCAGCTTCTGCTGCCAGCACCACTGCCTGTTTCTGGCCTTCGGCAACATTAATTGCCGCCTGCCTATCGCCTTCAGATTCCAGAATCTGGGCGCGCTTCACACGCTCAGCTTTCATCTGTGCTTCCATTGCATCCATGATGGATGCGGGAGGCACGATGTCCTTGATTTCATAGCGCATCACCTGGATGCCCCAGGGTTGTGAAGCCTGGTTTATGGAATTGACGATATTGGCATTGAGTTGGTCTCTTTCTTCAAAGGTTTTATCAAGCTCCATTTTGCCCAGCTCTGAACGCATGGTTGTTTGAGCAAGCTGGGTAACCGCAAAAATATAATCATCAACACCGTAGGTGGCTTTATATGGATCGAGCACCCGGAAATAGAGCACTCCGTCCACAGTCAGTGAGATGTTGTCTTTGGTAATACCACCCTGGCTGGGGATATCCACAGCCTGTTCCTTCAGCGAGCGATCGGCCGCGATCCGGTCGATAAACGGGATAATGAAGTTAAGCCCTGCCTCCTTGGTGGAATTGAATTTGCCAAACCGCTCAACAATATAGGCCCGGTTTTGTGGGACAAATTTGATACCTGACCGCAGGACAGCGATGATCAGGACCAGTAATACACCAGGTATGATTAATTGATTGGGATCCATAATCGACTCCTTTTGGTCTATGGAGGCCTGTCAGTTTATCCCAAAATTCGTGGATAAACCCACTGAATACTCCCTATGCATGGCACTCATTCGAACATGAGACTGCAATGGCATTTGCAAGACTCCCGGTTTTGTTGATCCGTAACCGGGCAAGGTAATACAAATCCGCCCCCAGCCTTGTTCTTTAACGCGACGCTAAATCTGTACCTATTGGAACTATCTGAAATTATTGGTGTTTCTGCCTGGGCGGCTGTTAAACGTTATTTTACGGGTTTTTCACTTATATATGGGTGGCAGTTCGGTAGAGTGCTGTTTCCAATTTTACGCCGTAGGGAAATTCATCCCATACCTGGAGTAGTTATGAAGTCGAAGGCAGCTAATTTGGCCAGTGGGTTTGTCGTGGCAGGGCTGATGACAACGAATTTCTGTGCAGTAGCGCAGGAAAACACTGAAATTGAGGAAATCGTTGTTTTCGGTCGCGGTACCAATCTCATTGGCGAAGCCGAATCCGCCAGTGTGGGTTATGTGGGTGGCGCCGATCTTCTTATTCGACCTTTGGTAAAAACTGCTGAACTGCTTGAGTCCATGCCGGGTATGGTTGCGGTTCAGCATTCTGGCAGCGGCAAGGCCAACCAGTATTTCCTGCGCGGCTTTAATCTCGATCACGGCACTGACTACACAGTCGCACTGGATGGCGTGCCGATGAATATGCGTTCCCATGGCCATGGACAAGGTTATCTCGACGTTAACGGCATCATCCCGAAGACTGTGGAGGGTATCGATTATCGCAAGGGTCCTTACTACGCCGACATGGGTGATTTTTCACTGGCCGGCGCTTCCTTTATTAACACCATTGATCGAGTCGAGCGTAATTTCATCTCTGGCGAAATGGGTGAAGATGGCTGGAATCGCTATGTGGGTGGTATGACGCAAACACTGGCTGGCGGTGACCTGACATTGATCGGTGAATTCAAGGCCAGTGATGGACCATGGGAGCAGGAAGAAGACCTTGATCACTTCGCCCTGTGGAGTAAGTATCTGGTAAGCACCAGTTTCGGCGAAGCGGCATTTGCTTTATCCGGCTATGAGGCGGAGTGGAATCCCACCGAGCAAATCCCGGAACGGGCCATCGGCACGAGCTTGTGCCCCGATGAGTTTTGCAGTCTCGATCCAACAGCCAAGGGGGAGACTACACGCTGGATGGCATCGGCCGATCTGACCGGCGGCAACTGGGATGCCAATTTTTATGGCCAGTATTACGACTGGACCATGTCGTCCAACCCCACATACGACGCCCAGATCAATCAGTTCGACAAGCGCTGGATCATAGGTGGTAGTTTCAATCAGAGCCTGATTGAACGTGATAGCCTGGACTTGATTGCTGGAGTTAGCGCGCGCTATGACGACGGCAGCCGCATCGGTGTAGAAGCATTCAACGCTGGGAGCTTCGCTGAAGATATCGCAGCAAATGAGATTACCGAGCTCTCGGTAGGGCTTTATATGGATGCAACCTGGTATCTCAGTGACAGTCTGCGATTGAGCACTGGACTGCGTTATGACTATTTAGATTTCGATGTGACAGCGCTGAATGCCCTGAGCGCCGATGGCAGCAAGTCGGACAATGAATTTTCGGCCAAGTTTGGTCTGGCCTACGCGGCACTGGATAACCTGGAGTTGTACTACAACTGGGGTGAAGGGTTTCATTCCAATGATGCGCGCGGAGTGGTGAATGCGGTGGATCCTGTGCCAGGTATTTCCACCGGGACTGGGTACGAAGCCGGGGCACGCTGGTCTATCGGTGATTTTAAATTCACTGGAGCCTTCTGGTGGCTCGATCAGGACAGCGAGCTGATCTTTGTGGGTGATTCCAATTCAGTTGAACCCAAGGGCGAATCCGAGCGAGATGGTGTTGAGTTCACCATGTTTTGGCAACCACTCGAAGGTGTAGCAATTGATGCCTCCTGGGCTTCCAGCGATGCCCGATACACCAATAATCCTGAAGGCGATTATATTGAGCAGGCGGTAGAAGAGGCTGCGCAGTTTGGTATCACTGTAACGCGTGATACCTGGGATGCCAGTTTGCGCACGCGATATCTGGGCCCTTATGCCCTGGATGCGGCCAACCAGCGCCGAGGCGAATCACTGACCACTACCAATTTACGCGGTGCCTATCACTGGAATTCTGCCACCTTGTTTGTGGAAGTAATCAATTTGTTCGACACCGATGGAAAGGAAATTGTCTATTACTATCCGGCCTATGTAGCTGGGCTCGATGCGCCAGGCATCACTTCTGAAGATATCGACTGCGAGACAACCAATTGCTTTATGTCGCGCACCACAATTCCTCGTGCGCTACGCATGGGTGTGAGCTTCAAGTTCTGATCAAGATGGCGATTGCTGCTCAAACAAATCCAAACAGCGGCGGGAACAGGATGACAACAACCGCCGCCCAGATCGCGTACACCGGAATGTAATTGGTCTGCCATTTCTCCAGAGCGGCGAAGCCGTCCTCACCCCGCAGAAATCTGAAGTAATACCATGCATAGCCCGTGAGGCTACCCAGTAGCACAATATTCTCGCCTAATGCTGCAATGCGATTTGGTGTTAATCCGAATTCAGAAATTCTGGTGGCCATGGCACTCAGTGCGATTACATCGACCAGCAGCGCCATTCCGACCAAAACCAATTGAAGCGTATCGAACCAGCCGGGTTGGGCGCCCGGGTCACGGGATGAGACTGAGTACAGTACCAACCCCAATACAACTGCCAGTAACAGGTCGAAGGCAATCAACATCTCCCGTTGGATATCAATACCATTGCCACTGACTAACATGGCTACTACAAACGCCAGCAAGGAAAGCGCAAACAGCGGTGTAAAGACTCTTGCCAGAACCGGCGCCATGTTTTCCACGGCGCCCTGTTTGGCCTCGACCAGCCATGATGCGACGAGCACGGCACCGATGGCGCCGCAGGGGATAATCCATTCAACGGCGACCAGTTCGAGATCGAAACCAATCATCGAAAAGATACCTGTTGTGACAGCGGTCAACACACCACCACCGATTGCTATCAATACGTAATAGATGACAAACTCACCGGAGAAGCGCACAAAATCCATGCGCCGCGAATCTGATTGCCACCAGTCTCCGGTATAGGTGATACCAACAACAAACCATAGAACAATCGGCAGGTGTATAACCGTCAGTATTTCTGTTGAACCTTCTCGCTCGAAGGGATAAAGATTGACGAATAAGGCAGCGCCAATAAATACCGGTATCAATATGCGTGCGCTGGCCAAGCCGAGATCACGTTTCCAGGCAAAATAGCCAACCAGAAATGGCAAGCAGAACAAGGTGGCATTGCGCAGATAAAAAGTGATGTTTGCATCCGCATAATCGATGCCAGCCAGATAAGGAATTTTGAATGTCGCTGCTGCCGCAACAGCGAGTCCGATTATCAGGAGAAATTCCTGCTGCAGTTTTCCGATCGCAATTTCTGTGCCTGTTGTATGTGAAGGTAGCTCGAGATTCTTCCACAGACGGCCGGAATAAACCGATGCATATTCTTTCGATACTGTATCGAGATCACCGATGCGTTTGGCGGCGATAATAAAGGCTTCGTCTTCAGCTAAACCTGCAGCCTGCAAATTTTCTATATGATTGCGGAGGTGATCTTCCAGTTCAGCAATGTCATCGGTACCAAGCGCGGCATGGCGTGACAGGAATGCTTTCCATTCCATGATTTGCGCGTCAAGTGTGGGGTCATTCATATTCTTGTTTACCATTTACAGGTCTGCGCCGGCCAGGTTGGAGCGATCATTTAGATTACGCCAGATTTTCTCCAGGGCTTTGTTTATGGCTTCCCACTGTTGGCTCTGTTCAGCCAGAGTCTTATGACCCTTTGCTGTTATGTGGTAGTACTTGCGTTTGCGTCCGGTGTCCGCCGTACGCCAGATAGATTTCAGCAAGGCCTGGTGCTCAAGCCGGTGCAACAGTGGATACAACATACCGTCAGTCCACTGCAGTGTTCCGCCGGAGAGTTCCCCAACCCGTTTAACGATTTCATAGCCGTAACTTTCTCCTTCGGTGAGGATGCCCAGCACAAGGGGCGTGGAAGATGCGGCGATAAGGTCTTTCGAAAGATTCATTGGGGCTCCGGTTGCTTGTAACTTGCGGGCTAGAGAGTAATAAACTCAGCAATCACCCTGGTGAAAATGGCAATTGATGGAAACGCCAGGGTCAGCAGTAAAACAGCACTAACCGCACTTATTGCTTGCAGAATCCGATTGCCAAATGGCGCTGCCGTCATGAACTCCCCAAAATGCATGAGGATGCGCAAAGCTGTATATATACTGATGGCATATGCGGCTAGCTCTAACGGCGGAGCATCATCAATCCAGGCGACGCCGGCAATTGTGGCGGCCAGAAAGACTCGGACAAGCCAGGTATAAAACAGATTCTCGAACGGGATTAATTTTTCCTGTATCGAGGCAAAGACAGTGGTCACGATTCCGCCTCCTGCAAGAGAATTATTTTTGCCAGTTCAGGGTCGTGCACACCATGGATAGATTTGAAGTCTATACATAGATGTGCGAGGTATAATACCTAGATGATCTAGGGGTGTCAACCACTGGCAGCAAAAGCCTGTGCCTCGGCTCGGAAAGCGTTTTGGTATCAGTTAGCGAGGTTCTGCGCTCAATAACTGCTCTTCAAGAAATTCTGCCTGTCGCGGGTAATAGAACAACTGGTTTTCCAGTTTACGCCAACCGTGGCCTTCATCAGGAATGCGAATGTAAGGGGCATCAATACCATTGTTTCGCAAGGTTCTGACCATTACTTCGGTTTCTGCTATATCGATACGTGGATCCATAACGCCGTGTGAATACAAAACCGGGACGTTGATTTCATTGGCCTGACGTATGGGTGAGTTTTCCTGGTAATAATCCAGCCACCTCTGCTCGGTAATATCTCCGTACTCGATACGATCAGACGCCTTTAATCCTGGTGAGGCAATTTGTAATGCAGTGACCCAGTCTGCGACGCCGAACAATGCCGCCCCGGTAACGAAGTAGCCCGGGAAGTTAGCGAGTACGGCATTCACTGCATATCCCCCATAGGAACCCCCAACCACGGCGGCGCGAGAACCATCTACCAGACCTTCGGCATTGAGATAGCGCAACATGTCCACCAGATCTTCGATGCTTTCCAGGCGGTTCTCGCGGTCGTCCAGAGTGACATAGGTATGTCCGAAGCCGGTGGAGCCCCTGACATTGGGTTCAAACACAGCCATGCCCCGGTCTACATGATATTGCACAATCGGATCGAAATTGGGTCTGGATTGTCCTGTTGGACCGCCATGAACGAAGAACACAACAGGAGGGGCACCACTGACAAGACGCGAGGCTGTGTCGGGTAAATAAAGCAGGCCCTGCAATTCGACACCGTCACGGGCTGGCAAAGTAATGCTCTGCGGGCGCACGAGCTTTTCAGGATCAAGACCTGCAAGCGAAGCCACAAAGATCTCGGTGGCAGTGGCTGCGCTAAAATCCCAGGTATAAACATTGCCCGGTGTACGCCAGCCATTCACTGTAATCGCCAGCTTGGCTGGTGCTCCCTGACAATCTATTGTGTAAACTCCCTCGGGTAATGATGGAATTTCCAGTTCACGATTGTCTTGCATATCTCTGGCCTTGATCCGGCTAAATCCATCTTCATTCAGTAGCCACACCATGTAACGATCATTATCTCCGCACAGGGAAACCTGGCTGACATCGACTCCAAAATCTTCGACCAGTTCAAACCCATCGGTGAGGCTGTAATACATCAGTGAATTGAATTCTCTATTCAGGTTCGATGCCAGGTAGAAGCCCGCGCTATCCTCGGTCCATACAATTCTCCCGTCCGTATGATTTGCCCGCCTGGCTGGAGATGACAGTGATTCGATTTCCCCTGTGGCCAGTTCAAGAAGGTAGAGGTTGTCTGAATCTTCACCTACTGTTTCTGCGATGACGGCGTATGCTCCATCAGGGGAAACACCTGCCACAAAAAATCCGTAGGTCCCTTCAAAAACAATTTGCGCAGTACCGTAATCAAGATCGGCCAGATAAATATCGAAATCAAGTCGATTGCGTTCAGTAGAGGCATAGGCGATTGCATTATCACCAACAAACTCTCCAAAACGGCGGAAGCCGCCAGAGGCTGCGGGCATGACCAGGGATTCAGCGCCGGAATTAATGTTGATCATGAAGTACGCTTCCTGCTCATTACCGTCATTATCTGCACCATAGATAATATGGTCTCCGTCTGGTGACCAACGGAAAAAGCTGATGCCATTGCCGTATGTCAGGCGCCGGGGAAATCCACCTTCTGCTGCCATAACCCATACCTGCGGTTCGCCAGTAATCGCCCAGTTAAAGGCGATTTCCGAGCCATCCGGTGACAGGCGAGCGGCACGAGCACCACCATTGCTGGCCAGCAAGTAGCGCGCGATGTTGGCCGGGTCACTGCCACCCAGGCCAACGTTAACAACTGGATCCTGCGGCTCGATGGCCTCCAGAGAAGTATCAAAACCTGACTCCCCACCTGCGATGGACTGGGCCGTTACAAATGTAGGCAACAGGGCGAATAACAGGCAGAACACACGTGAAGCAGTCAGGGCGCGGGACATAAGCAAAGTCTCTTGATTGCAGGACAGGTTTTGATTCGTAACAACTTACCTCTGATTCTCCATAACCGTCAAACCTGGCCATGGATTTTTTTTGGGAACTAAGGGCTAGTAGAAAAACTTGACGCCAATGCCGTCGCCATACTCGGTATCTGTATGCACGGTCACAGCCCAGCGGTTATTCAGCTTGAAGTTGATGCCGTAGCGATATTCATTATCTGTATTCCAACGCCAATCCAGGCCGACATGTCGGGTTAAGGGTAGTTCCGATTGCAGTTCAAGGCGAAAATCTCCGTGGTCATCCACGCGCCATTCGCTGTCAATCATGAAAGGCAACAGCACATTAACTCCGGCAATTGTTATGTCATGATTTTTCCCATGATGATGTTCGCGGCCTTCCATACCGACGAAGCCAGAGACAAAGCGATTGAAGTGGTAGTTGTACATCAGATGGACTTCGTAAGTTTCTACCATGTCGAAGTCAGCCTCGAAACGGAACTCATGACGTTCATCAAAAATGGAATATTCGTAATCCGCGAACGCGCTCATCAAGTGAAATTCCTGAATATCGAACCAGCGCTGACTTGGCACAATCTGCCTGGCAATCTCCGGCGTGAAGATACTCGACTCTTCATAACTGATCACCCGATTCATGCCAGACTTCATGTGGTACTGGTTATGGCAATGGAATAGCCAATCCTGGTCCTCATTGGCATCAAACTCTATTATCACCTGGCCCATGGGTGGAATATTTACCGTATGTTTTAGCGGACTCCGTTCGCCGTGCTGATTCACAACCCGAAAGAAATGGCCGTGCAAGTGCAGAGGATGGTTCATCATGGTTTCGTTGGTAAGTTGCATGCGCACATTCTCACCTTTGCGAATAAGTATCTGCGGGTTCTCGCGGAGGGTCTGACCATCGAAGCTCCAGACATAGCGCTCCATGGAACCGGTTAGCGTTAGCGCAATTTCCCGCCACTGCTGGTTGGCATCAAGGCTCGATGGCTTAAGTGCCATCAGATTTTCATAGTTGGTCATATGGGGGATCACATCCAGAGCAGGCATGGTTTCATTATGCTCTGTATGAGTCGCACCATGAGTTTCCTGTGTAACTTGCATGTCGTTATGCATCGCGTGGTTCATGTCATTCATGCCAGACATTTCGCTTATTTCCATATTGGCGTGATCCATCAGGTATAGATTGGGGGGAGGTAGGCCAGGTGCAGTTACTCTGGTGCCGGAGCCGACAAACAGACTGCTGTAACCTGTGCCATCGACTGACGTTGCACGCAGTTCGAAGGCGCTAGCTGATTCCAGTGGCACCAGCACGTCGTAAGTTTCAGCAGTAGCCATGCGTAGTCGCAGAACATTGATTGGTACGACATCCTGGCCATCGGCGGCTATGATGGTCATAGGTCCTCCAGCATACTCCACATCGAAGTAGCTTGAAGTAGAACCATTGATAAGGCGCAGCCGAATCTGTGTCGCGGATGCGTCTTCAACGTTCAGGCTATTAATTGTTGCACCATTAACCAAAAAGTTATCGTAGTGCACGTCGGTAAGATCCATGGGCCCCATGCGGGTAAAAGCGCCGTTAAGGCGATTGCGCACTGCGGCACCACCATTTGCCAGCACCTTGTCCCATGTTTGCAGGGTCTCTTTTTCGAAGCTGTAGAAATTATCATCAGATTTGAGATTGTTTAGTACATTTGCGACAGGCTCATCAGTCCAGTCGGAAAACACGACAACTTCGTCCTGAAGATTTTGCGGATTTTCCGGGTCCGTCAATACTACGCTGCCATAGAGACCTTTCTGTATTTGTAAATCTGTATGGGAGTGATACCAGAACGTACCAGCGTGTGTGATAGGGAATTCAAAGGTGTGGGACCCACCTGGCTCGATAGGACGAGTATTCAGATATGCCACGCCATCCTGGTCGGGAGGCAGAAGAATGCCATGCCAGTGTACCGTGGATAATTCATCCAGCTCGTTGTGAAAAGTTACGCGTAGTGTATCGCCTACAGCGGCGCGAATTACGGGTGCCGGAATCTGGTCATTGATCGCCAAAGCAGAAACAGGGTCACCGGTGATATTGACAGTCTTGTTATCGATGGTGAATTCATAGTCAACCATGGCGGCAAGCCCTGGTGCAGAAATAACTGTAAAGCAAACAAACACGAGCGTGCGCAATGGCATGGCTCAACTCCCGTTGCGAAGCATCATTAAATGGAAAAACGAAAAGCGGTTTGGAGGTTAACGAATAGGGGGAGGACGCAAGAGATCCAGATTGATCGATTGATACAACAGAGCTTGTAAGCTACCACTGGTTTTCAGATGGCCAAGTAAAAGCCCGGCTGATGAATTGATCAGATTGAGTGAGCTGACACAACAGATCTCATCACAGATGCACTCTTCTGTTTGTTCACTGACGTCGAGTATTGCCAGGTCTGGCTCTGATATTTGTTTATGTGCGGCAATCATGGGCGGTGGCCCGTCATGTTGCATGGCAACGGGGAGTGTGGCCATATGAGACATATTTTCATGCGTAGTAATTTCAAGCGCCAGAGTGCTGTCGGCCAGTAACAGCAGAGTTAGAAAAACGCTCAAATGCCTGAATTTCCGGGTGTTAAACATGAAAAAGTGCTTGGTGTGCAGGCTTCAAGTCATGATAGACGGGCGAGGTCAAAAAATACAGCGATTTGGAGTCTCATCCAGCAGCCAGAACCTTGCGCGACTGAGGGCTATATCCGAGTCGAGAAAAACCTGCCGCCTGCGTTCATGCCCGGCATGCAGAATATATGACTTCCTCTGCGCTGGGCTGCACATTACACTTGTCACATCGCAGGACTTCCGGGTACTGCATTTCGTTAAAGAACAATAGCCTCAACCGCCCACATTAATATGCCAAAACCAAGCAAACCCATAGTTGTCGATTCTTTCAATTTCCCGCCAGGCAGACCATTGGCGAAGAAATACGAAGTGGTGTCCAAGCTTGGGGGAGGCTGGGAAGGCGAGGTCTACCTCATCCGGGAACGCATCACAGGTATCGAGCGCGCCGCCAAATTTTTCTTTCCCCAACGTAATCAAGGCAATAAGGCGTTCAAGTTTTATGCGCAGAAACTGCACAAGCTACGCAATTGCCCAATCATTATTCAGTATGTGAGCCAGGATACAATTACTTATCGTGGTGCGCCTATTACTTTTTTGGTTTCGGAGCATGTTGAAGGCGAACTTCTGAGTGACTATATTTCTCGCCAGCGAGGAAAGCGCCTGCCCACCTTTCAGGCCTTACATTTGTTATACGCCCTCGCCAAAGGAATGGAATGCGTGCATCGAGCTAACGAATACCATGGCGACCTGCATTTGGAGAATATTATATTGAGTCGCCTCGGGCTCAACTATGAGCTCAAGTTAATCGACATGTTTTATTGGCAGTCCGCTCGTCGGGAAAATATTCAGTACGATGTGGTCAGTATGGTGAAACTGCTACACGAAGTATTGGGAGGGCAGAAGCACTATGCCAACTTACCCCAGGAGGTCAAATCGATTATCAGGGGGCAGAAAGACAGTCTCATCCTTAAGAAGTTCAAGACCGCAGGTCAGCTTCGTGAATATCTGGAAGCGCTAAGGTTGCGTTAATTAAAATGACAACGCAACGCGCCATGCAATTTCTCGAACTCTCTGAATCCAGGATATTTGCTCGATATGAATCAGATATTGCTGGTGAGTTTTACGCCGCTGCGTCAGGCAACATTGTTACTTACCTGAAGAAAGCTCCGGGCAAATCCAGTGATATAGAAGACAGTCTTGGTGTCTACTTGCTCGATAAGGGTGACTGCGTGCTTGCCGTGGCGGATGGCATGGGTGGTGCCGCGTGTGGCACGGAAGCCTCCAGAATCGCAGTCCAGGCTCTTATGGATGCAATCACCGCTTCCGGACATTCAGAAACCGGTTATCGCGAGACAATTCTCACCGCATTGGAAACGGCGAATCAGGCAGTCCTTGGCCTGGGAGTTGGTGCTGGTACTACGGTTGCTATCGCAGAAATCAGTCAGGGTGGGATTCGCCCCTACCATGTCGGCGACTCGGAAGTGTTGGTCGTGGGTCAGCGTGGCAAGGTCAAACTACAGACAATTTCACATTCTCCGGTATCTTACGCCGTTGAAGCGGGGATGCTGGATGAGCAGGAGGCGATTCATCATGATGAGCGCCATCTGATTTCAAATTATCTCGGCGCCGGTGACATGCGAATAGAAATTGGTTCGGGGATAAAACTGGCGCGCCACGACACGGTCCTGTTATCCAGCGATGGTCTCTTTGACAACCTGCATCTGGAGGAAATCATCGAGATCATCAGAAAAGGCAATTTACGCAATGCAGCAACGCAACTAATTACACTTCTGAACGAGCGCATGTCAGGTACAAATTCGAAATATCCCTCGAAGCCTGATGACGCCGGCTTTATTTTGTATCGAGGCTCTTAGAATTTTGATTTCTGCAACACTGGTCGGGCTAGACTGACTAATTTTCAGGTGGTCTCGGTAACGCCAGTACATTGAAGCTAATACTCACGCGGTCAGCGTCACTCTGGTTTTCTTCCACGCCATGTTCCAGCCAGCCAGGGAATACATAGATGCGCCCTTCCTCCGGCTTCATGCGAATTTCATCTGTAGTGAATTCAGTGGCCTCTGCTGCCGGGTAGCTCATCATTCTCGATGCCACGCGTGGATCGCGGAAAAAGATGCTGCTGCATTCTGTAAGCAGGTTGGCTGTATTGCAAAAAATCGCTCCATTATGAGCTCTTGAAGGGTATTTTGGCCGTCGAATGACTGGATTTCCATAGTTAAAACCGCGACACTGAATCAAGGCAGGGAAGCTGAAACACAATTAAGTATAGAACCTCTAAACTCAGTCAGATCTCACTTCCTATGAGCGTTCTGGCTGTATTTCGGAATTGGAGTTTTATAATGCGAGCCCGCACTTGCATAGCGCTTCTTCTCCTTGTAACGGTTTCAGTTACGAGCCTGTTACGGTCTCCTGTTCTCCTCGCGCAGCCTGCCATTGCAACTGCCACTGGCCAGAGTGAGGAATTCTCTGACGCGACCATAGAAGCTTATCGTTCCGAGCTGGCTTCACTGAGTGGAACCTATGATGAATCCAGTGGTGAGATTTATCTCTCGCTGGCAAATGCATTATGGGAGTTTGGCGCGCTGCAGGAAGCTACCTTTGCATTTCAGGAAGCATTGCAGGCTGCGCGTATCAATGGTGGTTTGGCTACCGATGCCCAGTTTACAGTGCTGAATCAATTCAATGGACTGCTGTACGAGACCCAGGACTGGGAGCAGCTTGATACCAATATGTATATTGCCGCTGATATAGCGCGGCGCATTTATTCTCCTGCCGATGCACGTTACATCCGTGCCATGACCGAGTTGGCAAGTTGGAAGATCCGTGCGTTTCAAACTCGCGTCTATCGACCTGTCAATGATCGGTCAGTACAGGAGGCAGCCAACATATACCGGATACTGATGCGAGATCTGGAAGCGGCCGGGCAACTTAAACCTGAATTACACGTCAAACTGTTATCCTCCAGAGGTCTTGCCTATTTCTATTCTGCTAAGCATGTAGCCCAGCTTCCGGTTGAAGTATTCAAAGCTGTCTCACCGGCGAGTCAGTCCATTCAGCAATGCATACCGACAATTCTTTCAGTGGACAGCGGTGTTCAGCCATCGGCAAGCGCTTGTAACGCTGGCGCTTCATTAGACCCGGAATTTTACGCGGCACAACAAAGAGAAAAAAATAACACGGTGCGCCGTCATTTGGGGAATATGCGCCAGAGTTTTATGGAAGCTATTGATGTGCTCGAGGAAATGCCTGACGTCAGTGAACGTGAATTGGCTATCGCCGTATTAAATCTGGGTGATGCAAATTTACTGGCGGGAGATCATGCGCGTGCGCGCACTCAATATGGCAGAGCCTGGGATATGCTGGAAGATTCCCTGGAGTTACGTAACGAATTGATGGGACAACCGGTAAAAGTGCTCGAGGCCATACTTGATGAGATTCCCCGTGATCCACGCATGCGCAGTGGTAATCTGCCAGTCAACGTATCGTTTGATGTTGAGACCACCGGTGAGATTACCAACTTGAATCTGGAAGCGCCGGCAGAAGTGCTCACGCAAGAGACTGTGGGTGCTATTGGCATCCGTCTTGACCAGACCAGTTACCGACCTCGCATTGTCGACGGTCGCCCGGTTGTAAGCCGGTTGACTGTTCCAGCAAGTGAACTTTAAGACACGTTTCATCCCTGGGGAAACTTGTCACATTATGCCGGTTATCATTGCTCGAGGAATCGCAAACATTATGAAGAACACACTGGCAACATTGTTGCTTTTAGTTTGCTGTACTGGTTTTAGCAGTGCTCAGGATGTGGAGGGTATCTGGTTGCTGGATGGGCCCGGCACCGAAGGTGAGATACTGCTCACCGCCGAAGGCAGTCGATTACAGGATGAATATGATCTGTTGGAGGACGACCCCAGTCTTGCTTGCGTACCTGCAAGTGCTTCCCGCATATGGGCTAATCCCAACTCCCGCATCAAGATTGAGCAAGCTGATTCCAGCATACTGATCAGTTATGAGTTATTCGATTTGCGCCGTGAAATTCCCCTTGGCGATGTGACAATCATGTCGGATCTACCCAGCACGCGTAATCTGGAAGGCACATACTTTGCCGAGATGGGATCTTCGTTTGCCTGGTATGAAGATGATGTTCTCGTGATTGAATCGCGCAAACATGCTCCTGGCTATATCAGAACATCCCGCGGTATTCCCCAGGCGGAAACCACAGTGACGCGAGAAGAACTGCGCATCACTGATGGCAGGTTACATATCACCCATACCTACATGGATGAAAACTTATTTGAGAAACCTCTGGTGCTAGAGTATTTCTATGAGCGACTGGACGAGACGGAAATTCTGTTATACGAGTGCACAGGTGCCGACTACGATTGGTTTCTTGAGCTGAATGAGTCGCAAACCCGCTAGCGTAGGAGATTTTGTATGCGAAATATTTTTCCACTGTTATTAGTATTGTGCCTACCAATGCTTTCCAGCGCCCATCATTCCACCAATGTCAATTTCACTCAGGAAATAATTTCTGTGGATGGTGTTATTGAACAAGTGCGTAATATGAATCCACATGCGTCGGTACTCATCAAACATATTGATACCTCAGGTGCGGAAACCTACTGGTTGCTGGAGACAGTAGGGCGCACGACGCTGGATCGTCAGGGCATCAGCATGGCGGCGTTAGAAATAGGTGTCAAAGTTACCGCAACCGGCCGCAAGGGCCGACGCGAAAACACCATGTATCTGCAAAAATTGCTCTTTGCCGATGGACAGGAATTCACACCAGAGCCAGATCGCTAGGTCTAACTCCCGTTTACTCAGATATAACGCCTTCTATCTGGCTCCACTCTTCACCGCGTCTGGTTCGAAGCCGGCCGGAAATTGTGGGAATGATTCTTGTAGTCTGGAGACCGTGGATCTGATCTCAGGATCGGCTCAGGATCTGGGTGTCCAGAAGAATACTTCCCACTCGCGCAGTGGTTCCGAACCTGCATAAAGCGGCTCGTCCAGGGTTCTGCCAGCTTTTTCCGCCCACTGTTGCATCATGGGCAGGCGTCGTTCATCGAGGATCTCATTAGCTGTCATTTCAAAGGTCTGGTCGCCAATGCGCAGCAGGCCATCGCCACCACGTTCGCGGACGCGTCTGGCCCAATAGCCATTGTCAGGTCGGGTGGCGGTAATGACACCATCTGGTGTGCCGACCCAGGAAAGATAAACAACGAATGGTGGGAATCCTGCCTGCTTCATCATCAGTGGGCCCTGAACCTGGCCGTTAAGTGTGCTGAAGTCGTTGAGAGGTTCGGTGAGTGTGCCGCCGATGATGATCCCGGGAGTACGGCCCAGTCCTTCGTTGGACAGATAGGGCGCAGTGAACATCCAGCCCAGAATTCCCCCGATTACTACAACTCCTGCCGCGATACCGGCAATTTTGCCCTTGCTCATGGCGGATACTCCCTATTCTTGTAATTAGAAGCCTAAAAGGTATAGGTAAACCGGCTTTTTGTCGAATATTCTGGACCAGATATGAACTAACGACGAGCTGACGGACGAGTGGCGATTCATAAAGCCAGAGATGAGGATTTACAGCTCGACATGTGACATTGACAAGTAACAAATTGTAGCAAGTAGTGCCGCTATCGCTTCGCTATCTTTTGTCAAAGCTACGCCTCATCAAGTGTAAAAAATTCAATATTTGCATTCAGCCTTGATGGTAGTGCAGTGAGTTTCGATATTCGTTGAATGCGGCGCACGGAAAAATTGATCGACATCAAACTTGTTTGTGTTTTCAACCTGAAAAGTGCCACCTGCGACAACATGTCGCAGTTGTAATCTACCCACATGCCCTAAACTTGGGATCAGTACTTCATATATTTGCAAAAAGGGCAATGACGCTATGAAACTAAGAAATTCTTATTTGCTTCCTGTTTGCTTGTTGGCAGCAGGATCTGCATTGGCTCAGGATGCGCGAATTCAGGAAATCATTGTGACAGGTGTGCGAGATACTCACACAGTCCGCACAGACGATACTCTGGTTGCGCCACCTGACACGGCTCAATTATTGCGCAAGATGCCGGGCGCAAACATTAATAAAAACGGTGAGCTAACTGGCATTGCCCAATACCGCGGAATGTTCGGTGATCGCATTCGCGTCTCGGTAGATGGTGCGCCTATTTCCGGTGCCGGACCCAATGCCATGGATGCGCCACTACACTATGCGCCAGTGGCAGTGTTGGAATCCCTGACAATCAATCGTGGTATTGCGCCGGTCAGCACTGGTCAGGAAACCATTGGTGGTTATGTGGAGGCTCAAACCTATTCTGGTGAATATGGTATTTCTTCCGATTTTGAATTCGCCGGGCGAACTTATTTTGGTGCGCAATCAGTGAATCAGGGTGCCGTGGCAAGTGCGTTCTTATCTGCCGCAAATCGCAATCACATTTTCCGCAGTTTTGTTATGCAGGAGCAAGCTGACGACCTGAAATTTCCCGGCGGCGAAATCATTCCTTCGGAATATGAGCGTGAGCGTTATGACCTGGGATACAGTTTTCGTACCGGGGATCATGAATTCAGTATCGACTTCGCGCGCAATAACACGAAGAATGCAGGCACTGCCTCTCTTCCTATGGACATACGTTCCATTGATAGCGATCTGTTCCGCGCCCGATATCAATGGCAGGGCAGTGATCGCGTACTGACAGCTAAACTATCCACCAGTGATAACGAGCACTGGATGAGCAACTACCACCTGCGCCGTCCACCCCAGGATAATATGATGACTACAGGCGCCATGCGTTTTCGCCGCAACTGGGCTGTGAGTGAGAATTATGCTTTCGCGTTGGACGTGGAACAATTCGTGAGCAATGGTAGCTGGAAGTACGGCCTTGATGGTCATCGTTCCATTCATAGATCGACTATTACTAATCCCAATGCAGCACCTTTCTATATCGCCAATTTCCAGGATGCAGAGCGTGACGTACTGGGAGCATTTGTTGAGCGCAGTGTTTCACTCACTGATCAGATAGGACTCGACCTGGGCGCGCGCGTGAATCTGGTCTCTATGGATTCAGAGCGGGTTTCCGCTAATTTGAATCCTATGAACTTGATGATGGGCATGCCAGTTATGATGGATAACATGGCGAGTATGCTGGCGACTCAGTTTAATAACGACGATCTCTCGCAGTCTGAGACTAATGCCGACTGGTTTGCCCGGTTAAGTTTTGACAGCGAAAACGATGTTGTCTGGTATTTGGGGGCGGCCAGAAAATCGCGCTCACCTTCTTACCAGGAGCGTTATTTGTGGCTGCCACTGGAAGCAACAGGCGGTTTGGCTGATGGAAAAACCTACGTGGGTGATCCGCGCCTGGATCCGGAAGTAGCACACGAGCTGGAGTTAGGGTTTGACTATGATGGCGACGGCTTCTATTTCTATCCACGCCTGTTCTACAAGGAAGTAAGCGACTACATTCAAGGCATGCCGGCTTCCAGTATGCTGGTCAATAACTTCGCCCAGCTGATGGCCAATATGGGCATGGGAAGTCCTGACCCTTTGCAGTTCTCGAATGTAGACGCGACATTTTATGGTTTCGACATGGAGTCGGCATTTGCGATCAATGATCGACTGACATTTCGTGCCATCGCCAGCATGGTGCGTGGTGAGCGCGACGATATAAACGATGATCTCTACCGTATTGCACCTGACAATATTATCCTGGCACTGGACTATGCTTTTGGTGACTGGGTAGGGAGCATAGAATCAATTCATTATGCAGATCAGGATCAGGTATCCAATACCAATCTGGAGCAGGCAACGGATGGATATTCGCTATTGAATCTGACTGGACGCGTGAATGTGACTTCCGGTCTGGAAATCGTAATTGGTGTCGAGAATGTGCTCGATGAGGATTATCTTGATCACTTGTCTGCCTATAACAGGGCATACAATCCTGATATTGCCATGCGTGAGCGCATGCCAGGTCTGGGTCGTAACTTCTACGGCCGGTTGATGTGGTATTTCTAGGGTACAGCAAAGGGGTAACACATAGCTTCACCCAGTGAAGCTATGTGTTACTGCAATTGGCAGTAGATCAGGGTAGGGCGTAAGCCACCAGCTCGGCCGCGTCGCCACCACCGCCAACAAACATGGCCAGGTATTGCTTACCCTCATGTTCGTAGCTGAATGGCAGGCCAGTCTGGTTGGCGGGTAAATCCCATTCGTAAATAATCTCGCCGTTAGTCTTGTCCAATGCCCGAATAGTGGGGCCGGCATCGGCAGAGCCGTTGCCCTCGGCAACAAACAAAAGTGATTTGGTGAGCAGAATACCGGATCGTGTAGGTACGCCAGTTGGCTCCAGGTCCACACCCTCAAGCAGCGGATGATTTGTGATGCGCTCCGGTGTGTCTGCATTGGCCACCCACCACAGGTGATCACCAGTATTCATATCTATGGCGGTGATGCGGCCATAGGGTGGTTTGACCAGTTCCAGGCCTTGGATGCGTGGCGTGCGCACGCCAAAGCCCTGACTCAGATCGATGTCTGAATCTGGATTCTTGCCCAGTGACAGGACCTGTAGCTGTGTTCTCGAAGGGATATAGAGGATGCCAGTTTCAGGATCGACCGCAGAGCCTTCCCAGTTGGCGCCACCGGTAGAAGAGGGCAAGCCCAGGCGGCCACGCGTGCCGTCAGGAGCTTCCGCCAGTGAAGGTGGCTCAAACACACTGGGGCTGAGGCGAAAATCCTGTACCGCTTCCAAAGCCAAAGCACGCAGTTCAGGTGTAAAGTCGATCATGTTCTCTTCAGTAAATCCCTGCACATCAAAGGCGGCGGGACGGGTCGGGAAAGGCTGGGTGGGTGAATACCATTCACCGGGCACATCGCCAGCTGGAACCGGGCGTTCAACAATTGGCCAAACCGGTTCGCCTGTATGCCTGTCAAAAGTATAGACCCAGGCCTGTTTGGTAACAGACATTACAATGTCGCGGCCATTGGGTAGGTCGACGAGCACTGGCGCTGCGGGCACATCCCAGTCCCATATATCGTGATGAATGAATTGAAAGTGCCACTGTAGTTCACCAGTTTGAATATCCAGTGCTACCAGGCCGCTGGAAAACAGGTTGGCTCCAGGTCGGTCGCCACCGTAATAATCTCCAGTAGGGTCTTCGATAGGTAAATACACATGACCGAGTTCAGGATCACCGGATATTGGTGCCCAGACTCCTGAGTTGCCGGTAAATTCCACGCCTTCATCGAGCCATGTCTCGTAGCCGATTTCACCGCGCTCGGGGATTGTATGAAAGGTCCACAATAGTTCGCCGGTGCGGACATCAAATCCACGGATGTCGCCCTTCACATTTGACTTGGATCGAGGGCGGCCACCAGTGCGATGTGCGGCACCGACGACGATGACATTGTTCATGACAAACGGTGGCGCTGAAAGGCCGATATCGGGATAAGCGTAGCGATCATCCACAGCATTACGCAGGCCAACAAACAGATCCACTTTGCCGTTGTCACCGAATTCAGGATCGGGAATACCAGTTTTGGCATCCAGGGAAACGAGTTGGTAACCGGGGCTGACGTCGATAACTCTTTCCGTATCACCGTCGCGCCAGTATGAAACACCGCGGCCAGCGCCTTTGCGTGGCGCTTCATCATAACGGTCACCTTCCTGATAACGGTACAACCACAATACCTGACCGGAGGTAGCGTCCAGCGCTACGACATTGCGCGTGGCGCCGACATTGGCATACAGGATGCCATTAATCTCCAGGGGTGTGGACGGGTTGTTGAAGTCGGTACCGGGCCCGAAATGGGCAGTAGAAAAGCGCCAGGCAATTTCCAGCTCACTGACGTTGTCCGCGTTGATCTGATCCAGAGGGGAATAACGTTGGGCGAATTCATTGCCATGATAAGCTGTCCAGTCTCCCTCATAGATGCTTGTTCCAGTTTGGCCGAAAGATATTGGTATAAGGGTGATTCCAGCGAGTATCGAGGTGAGTAAAGCGATCGTTCTTCTTATAAAATGCATCAAGTGCTCCCCAGCTATTGTAATTATTGGCAGTTCATTTGATTCAATATCTGATTTCCACCACAAATTCAACTGCGAGGCTATTTCTCTGGTAATCCAAATCGCGATTTCCTGTTTCAGAATTTGCTGCGCTTAATTCCACAATCCATCGAAAAACTGGTATCCGGCATGCGAGAATGGCCAGTGGACGACTAATGCAGGCAGAATGTCGAATTACGGCTGCGTTGGGTCCCCATTCAAGCAATCATAGCGCCCTACGGACTGCCGTACTCAGCGCTTCAGCGGATTAACGCGAATGATTCTTATTTCTGGCAATCCAATATGCTATTCTGCCCTGCTCACGCTAGCTAATGTACACTTCGCCAACAGGATCGCCTTGTCGCGATTCAGCAATTGAAAACACAAAGGAACAAACCATGATTCGTTCTCTGATAAAACTCGTTTCTGCCGCGACGCTTGTAAGTATTGCGCTTGGCGCCGGCGCGCAGGAAAGAACCTATTTTTCCGCCCAGCATGATTACCGGGTTGTCCCGGTAGCAGAAGGACTGGTGCACCCGTGGTCAATGGCATGGCTGCCTAATGGCGACATGCTGATTACTGAAAAGCCCGGCCGTTTGCGTATCGTGCGCAATGGCGAATTACTGCCTGAAGCCGTACCCGGCACTCCGGAAGTTTTTTACCAGGGCCAGGGTGGACTGTTTGAAGTGCTGCCTCACCCTGATTTTGAAGACAACCGCTGGCTCTACCTGAGTTACTCCAAGCCAGTAGGTGCTGATGACTCAACTACCACTGTTGTTCGCGGACGATTCGAAAATGATCGCCTGACCAACGTGGTGGAAATTTTTGCTGCTACTGCCAGTGGCCGCAGCCACTATGGTGGCAAGATGGTGTTTGATGCAGACGGCTACCTGTACCTGACTGCTGGAGATCGGCAAGTGCCTTCAGAAGGAGTGCTGACAGAACATCCGGCACAGGATCTGAGTAATCACCACGGCGTGATTGTACGTTTAAATGACGATGGCAGCGTGCCTGATGACAATCCATTTGTTGGAGAAGATGGCGTCCTGCCGGAAATCTGGAGCTATGGTCACCGTAGCCCACAAGGGCTCGCTATTCATCCTGAAACAGGTGATCTATGGATGACCGAACATGGCCCACAAGGTGGCGATGAACTCAACCTTATTGAACCAGGCAAGAATTACGGCTGGCCGGTAGTGGGTTATGGTGTAAATTATGTTTCAAGTACACCCATACATGAGCGTCAGATGCTGACAGGCTATGAGCGTCCTGTGCGTTTCTGGGTGCCCTCGATCGCAACTTCAGGCTTAATGGTTTACACCGGTGACAAGTTTCCTGGCTGGTATGGCGACATCTTTGTCGGAGCGCTGGCTGGTGAGCAGCTTGCACGTGTAGATCTTGATGATGATTATCGTGACGTGATCGTGGAAGAAACCCTTGCCTATAACATGGGACGTATTCGTGATGTGCGTCAGGGTCCTGACGGTTACATCTATATCGCGATTTCAGATCGCAGTGGCGGTGAAACTGCTGTAGTACGTATGGAGCCTGTGGAATAATATTTCACTGGCAGAAAAAGGGGGCTTCTCAGCCCCCTTTTTTTACGCCTTACAAATGAGCATAACAGGCGTAATGCGGATCATCTAGCTACTCGAAAGAGTCACTATCGATTCGGCATCAAGTTCAGCGGTAGCGAAAAAGCCGAACTCCAGATCTCCACTTACTTGCACTACGTCACCGATATCAATGCGATGATAGCCTTGATTGTCCAGCGGACTATTCTCCATGTAGTAAGTGTTTACCCGCAATGATTGAGAGTTATTATTGATGGTAAATTTATCACCATTAATTTCAGTCACAATCCCCTGAGCGACTACCTCGCCTGGTTCAGGGTCGAAGCTATACCAGCCTGGATAATCTTCCTCGTCTCGTGCGCTGGCATAGAAGTGTGTATTCAATTTTGGCACATATACACTACTAGCCTCGATCGATGTTGTTTCGAAAAAGTCATTATCAATGAGGCCATTAACTGTTACCTCATCGCCTTCCGACAGCTTATAGGCATCGGCATCCCTGTCACCATCGTCCATTTCTACGATAACTACGCCGTCACCATAATTAAGGCCAAAACTGTTTCGCGTAATGTCTTGTACCGTTCCGTTGATGCTAATCCAGGTGTCATCGGGTCGCATGTACGGGTTAGGATCTTGAGCCATGGCGACGCCGGATGTCAGAGATGTAGCAAGAATTGCGGTTGTTAATGCATTTCTTTTGAAATTCATATTCTAACCTCCTGTGTCAAATTGCATAAGTTTCAGTTGCGTCATGCTCATGGCAAGAATGTTTTCAAGATTCCTGCCTTGCCCTTTACAACCTAAGGCATAGCTGGAGAGATTCAAGGGTTTGTGGGCCGGCGTGGAACAATGAGAGGGTGAGGCCTAGCGCAGGGGGTAGCGTGAAACACCCGCGATTAAGCGCTTTGTAGGCGAGGATTAATAACCTTGAACTTGTCAGGCTTTTTCAGACGGTTGTAATTTTGCGCACTGCTTATTCCAATGCAAACACTACAAGTGCAGGTTGCCCTGTTGGGGCTTGCACCGCAGTTTGGTTCTCCCCCAGAAAGCCAGTAATGATGCCGAACAGGCTGCCGGTAAATCGACTGGGCTGGCCCTGAACAATGGCTACATATTGCTTGCCATCAACGGCATAAGTGATAGGGAAAGAAGAAGGCAGGTTATCCAGTGCGGTTCTCCATAACACATCGCCAGTGCTGGCATCGAAGGCTTTAAATGACATATCAAGATTGCCGCCAAACACAAGGCCGCCTGCGGTGGAGAGCAGGGGTGTAGAGGGGGGCGTTAGTTCACGATGCTGCCAGGCCAGTTCCCTGGTTGCCATATTGATCGCTTGCAACCGACCGAATTGACCATCGCTGTCGGCTCGTGGCGCTGCAGTGGATTCAATTCCAGTAGAGAGCAAAGTGCCGTCCGACATCAGCCCGGCCATCATGCACATTTCCAGCACCGGTAGAAACAGCATTTTAATATCTGGATTGTAGGCGCCGGCCTGCCAGTTGCGTCCGCCAAGAAAATAAGGGCAAATCAGGTGATTGTTTTCCAGGTTGGGTCTTGAGTCGGGATTGATAGATTTGTCTCCGGTAACAGGGTCAACTGCAGTCACCACGTTCTGCACACCAAGGTCGATCGAGTCCAGGTATTCACCGGTCGCCGCATCCACTACATCATAAAGCGCCATTTTGCCGGCAGTGAACACGACTTTGCGTTGTTGGCCATCAATTTCAAGTTCGTCCAGTTGACGCTCGTAGACCCAGTCAAGGTCCAGTTGATCATTGGGCATATGCTGGAAATACCAGACCAGTTCTCCGGTTCGCGGACGCAGTGCCAGAGTTGCATTGGTAAACAGCGCATCATTGCTGACTCCCTCGATACCGAGGTCTGCCAGCAATGGCGCGGTATCGTAAGTGGGCGCAGAGCCGAAATACACCAGGTCGAGATCAGCATCATAACTACCTGAGTTCCACACTGAGCCACCGCTGCGACCCGCCAGTGGTAAATTATTCCAGGTATTGCCACCAGGCCCATCTGGCCGTGCAACAGTATGAAAGCGCCAGCGCTCAATGCCGGTTTTCATATCCAGTCCGACAATGAATCCACCTTCAGGAGCGATGGTGGCAGTCACACCCTGGATGAGCATGCCGTTGGCAACCATAGGGGCGCCGCGCAGCGCGAAATAACCCCGCTCGAGCTCATTGGACGGTGTTGCAATCGTGGACTCCCACTCAACGGTGCCACTTCGCACATTCAGCGCAACAAGATCCATATCATTGTGGGGTACGAAGACCTTGTCATCATAGAGCGCTATACCCTGCCGGCGCCCATCGAAATTCTCCGATTCATGCTGGTAGCGCCATAGTTCCTGGCCATTGCGCGCATCCAGCGCCAACAGAATATTATTGGTATCTGCGATAAACATGACCCCATCATGTACAAGCGGTGTTGTCATATTGCCGCCTTGAGAAAGAGGGATACTCCAGGCTTCGGTTAAATTTGCAACATTGTCCCGATTAATCTGATTAAGGCTGCTATGCCCGCTCAAATCATAGTGAGACCTCCACATCAGCCAATCTTCCGCTGGTGGATCTTGCATCATCGCTTCGTCAATGGCTGTATAGGATTCAAGTAAGGAATTGGAATCCTTGTTCTGTGCGTTAACAGAAGTCAGTGCAGCTACACCTAACACTGTCACGAAAGAAAGCTGGAGGAATCGATTCATATTTGTCGCCTACTGAGGTCTTTATGCAAGAATATATGATTTTTACGGTTTAGTCAGAATCTTGTACGCGTAGTAGCCCGGTCAGGCGGAAATCATCCATGAGAGCATGTTAATTTAGATCAAATAAAAATCCTCATTTTGTGTGATAATTTTAAGCTATGAGGAGCAGGTCCATGAGCCTGAAGCATTATGATTGAAGGATCCTTAATATGGGAATTTCAGGAAGTTTGATTTCAGGGCAATTGTGGAGCCGGGTTGCGAAGGCTGCTACCATTTGCGCGAAGGTCCTGCTGCTGAGTCTGCTGGCTCAAAGCGGCAAGGCCCAGACTGTGGCGGTCACTCATTGCCGGGGTGAATGTCCGCGTTATGAATCCATAGTGACGGCGAATCAAAGTAATCTCGTAATTCATCATGTGTATGCGGCCAGCGTCAGTGGAGAGACAGCTTTGCCAGATTGGGTGGCTTACCGATTAAGCAAAGATGCCATCGGTGTGGCTTCACTGTTACCCAGAACCTGGCAGCCAGATAGGCTCATCAAGTTTTCTCCACTGGAAGATATTGTGCAAGCAGGTGAAGCCGAACTAAGGCTTTCGGAAAGCATCACTCGCAATGCCAATCCTTACGGCGGGACTGCCGCTGTGCTCACAAAGCCGGAGAATCGGACACGCCTGGCTCCTATTACCAGCTTCGCGAATACAGCTTACTGGTCCGATCTTAATAATTTCAGCAATATGGTCCCAATGCCCTTGGATCTTCGCATGGGTCCCTGGTTACAACTGGAGCAACGACTCAACAATCTGGTGGCTGTGGGCAATGAGGCATATGTAATTACTGGCCCTATATACCTGATCGCCGGTTTAAGTCTGGCACCTTCTACTGCAGACATAAATCCCGGTGCTTACTATAAACTGGTATCTGACGAGTCTGGAGTCGTTGCATTCGTATTCCCCCAGGACGCGAATCGATATGAAAACTTCTGCGCATACCGGGCAGACCTCGCTGATGTTGAGGACATGACTGATCTGGAGTTTTTCCCCAATAGAGGCTCAATTGCAACCTCAACCTCATTACTGGGCTTCCTTGGTTGCCAATAAGCCGGGATAGCCGACCCAGTCTCTCCATACATCGTAATCCAGATTGCCTTTTTTGAGCCACCGAAAATACTAAGGGCGGTTTAATATAGAGATGCAATGGGAACGGCCAACCAAAGCGGGCATGCTCTATGCTTTTGGTGTGTTCGTCGTAGGTTTTGCATTTGGTGTTGTTCGTATGATGCTGTTGGAACCAAACCTCGGTGAGCTTTGGCCCATCATCATCGAAGTACCGATCATATTGGGGGTTAGCTGGATTCTGTGTCAACGCGCAATTGCTGTATTGCGAGTCTCCGGTGATTGGCGAAGCAGGGCGCTTATGGCTGTTGTTTCTCTAACAGTGCTCCTGATTGCGGAAATAACTTTGTGGACCATGATGTTTGATTACTCGCTGGTAACGTTTTTTGTGCGCTATACGACGCTGGCAGGAGCAATCGGATTGATTGGACAAATCACCTTCGCTTCCTTCCCAATGTTGCACCGCTAAAAGTTATTGATTCGTGCCAGGTTCGGCAGGTGGATTTGGTTTTGTGAATGTCGCCTCACGGGCATAGAATCAGGCAGTTCCTGCTCCAATTGTGCATCTCTGGTACCTTTTGGGCATCGTCTGGGTTTTTTTTGCCAATTCCTGTTGGCATTTGATGAGGTAAAAATAAAATGCATAAAAAACAATTCCTTACATTAATTGCACTGCTTTCTGTCACTTTGGGTTGGGGCGCTTCTGTGGTCTGGGCACAGGTGGTAGAGCCTGATGAACACGACTTTATGATCGCTGGCCCTGATGATCTGCATCCACCAGAAGGCGGACGTACAGTGAATATTTACGGCAACCCACGGGAAGAAGGCTTGTATGTTATCCAGATCACCTGGCCGCCGGGCTCCGGTAGCCGGCCGCATTACCATGATCAGGCACGCTACATTAATGTGCTGAAAGGTCACTGGTATGTGCATACGGGCCCGGAAGCAGCGGTTTACAATCCAGATGCGACAACGCGGGTTGGTCCGGGTACCTTCATCTACGAACCACCCAATGGGATACATTACGACATGGCGAAAGACGAAGAAGTCGTTGTGCAAATCTTTGGTTATGGTCCGGTAAATACCACGTCAATACCACAGAATTAGTGCCAGTGTCATAAATGTGAAATGCCTCGTCGAAAAGCTGGGTATTGAGGGGCACTCAAATTTATAAAAGCTAATGTATCTAACGATGTTTGGGCTTGAAAAGGGTGTCTGAAAATCGACACTCCACGGGTTAGCCGATTTGCATCCAAGGGTGATGGCTATCTTCAACTTCGTGACAATTTTTTGCATATTTGTTCATCCGTGGAATTCTCGGTACCTTCAAGGGAAATCCCATATAATTCTGTAATCTTGCGGATTTCTTGATGATTTCCAGAATCCGCAATTAATTTTTGAAAAATCAGGAAGTCACAGAGCCGGCAATTTGTTCTAATTAGCCGTATTGTGGCGGTAAACCATCGCAAACAACTACATAGCCAATTTCCAAATATTCCTCCCAATCCGATAATTGGGTCAGGAATGGATACAGCAACCAGAGGTAAACCAGAATGAAGCAATTTCAATTTGTTGGATACATGCTACTGGCCCTTGGGATTATGCCTTTTGCAAATGCCCAGGACAGTGAAATCACATTTCACGAAGATATCGAACCGATTCTCCAGCGCAGCTGCCAGACTTGCCACCGGGACGGTGGAGTTGCGCCCATGCCGCTTGTGACCTATGAGCAGGTAGCGCCATTCGCAGGTTTAATTGAATACAAGACCGCTATCCGTGATCGCGCTGGCGCCATGCCACCCTGGTACGTGGAAAAAAATGTGGGTATTCAGGAATTCAAATCTGACCCGTCCCTGAGCGACGAAGAAATTGCAGCAATTTCAACCTGGGCACGTTCCGGTACTCCAAGAGGCAATCCGGCCAATGCACCCGAGCCACTGTCTTTTGATGACAGCATCAAATGGAAATTGGGTGAGCCTGACCTCGTAGTTTCAACCGAAGATTTTTTTATGGAAGGTGGTCGACCAGACTGGTGGGGCGATCTGCCAAGTGTTCCGGTTGGCCTGGATGAAGACCGCTATGTGAAATCCGTAGAGATCGTCGAAGTAAATGATGTGCCGCAAGAAGGCCCAGGTAGTGATACCGTTGGTGGGCGCTATATATTTCACCACATGATCTGGCGCACTGAAGTGCTGGACGAAGACGGTCGTCCTATTCCTGGTCAAGCAGTATCCTGGCCAGTGCACGAAGTGGCGCGTAACGGTGATGTCTTCGATCCCGAAGCTGGCCCATTGTTGAAAGCAAATGCTGCGTTCTTTACAGATTCCGTGCATATGCATTCGAATGGCCGTGATACTACAGGTCGCCTGGAAATCGGATTCCGTTTTCATGATCGCGACTATGAACCTAAATATCGGTCGGGAATCAGCATCCTCGGTAATGGATCGGATATCAGTGTGGAAGGTAATGGGGCCGATCAAACCATCCATGCCTATCAGGTATTGGATCAGCACACCAAGGTCATTACTTTTGAGCCGCATCTGCACGCACCAGGCGAGCGCATGTGTCTTGAAGCTATCTGGGGCTATTCCAAGGAAACTCTGTCCTGTGTGGGGTATGACCACAACTGGGTAAGAGGCTATCCATTCGAGGATGATTACACGCCGCTTCTGCCGAAGGGCACCATCCTGCATATCACCGGTTATTTCGATAACACAGATAACAACCCCAACGTGCCTGATCCGCGCAACTGGCAGGGTTCAGGCAATCGTTCTGTGACCAATATGTTTATCGATCTGGGAATTCGGGTAGAGATGAATGACGAGCAATTCTTCGAAGAGATGGAGATGCGCCGTCAAAAGCGTAATCTCGGTCCAAATGAACATGTAATCGGTTGTCCGCTTTGTCTCACACCGCTGGTATGGCCAGTAGAAGCCGATGCAAATTCTGAGCTTGAGGATGATGTCGCCGCGAACTAGCGGTTAATACGGGTATTTTTGGTATTAACCTGAAATGGCGGGGGGTTACTCTCCGCCATCTTGCCTGGCAACCAAACACTGATGGAGATCTTCATACGAAGAGAAGTTACAGATGAAATTATTTTTTACACATTTATCTAAATCCAAGAAAGTCATGTTCGCTGCTGCATTGCTGCTGGTCTCTGGCTATGTCTCTGCACAGCTGCCTTATGAGCATGCCCGGCAGACTTATCGCAGTGGTCAACACACCGAAGTAGCCTATGAAGGCTGGCGTGAGAACGAAGACGGAGATACTGTCTTCACCTTCGGTTACTTTAATCATAATTGGGAAGAAGAACTCGATATTCCAATTGGCGAGAATAATTTCTTTTCTCCGGGTGAGGTAGATCGTGGACAGCCAACCCATTTTCTGCCACGCCGTAATCGCTTCACTTTCGATGTGGTCGTGCCAGAGGGTTTCGGCCAGGATGATGAGTTAGTATGGGAAGTTACCTCTCCCAATGAATCACTCGCCGTGCTTACGGCACGCTGCGTGCAGATTACAAGCTGGACAATGTTGTCATTATGTCTGAAACCGGCGCGTTGGGTGCAGGTTCTTCAGACGAAGAAACCAGAAACAACGTACCTCCCTCGGTCGAGTTGATCGGGGACACGATCAGGACTACGAATGTGGGTGAGCCAGTGCTCATTCAAACCCGGGTTACAGACGATGGTGTACCAACACCCCATGACCCTATGCGTTTCCTGCGCATGGCTGGTGGTGCCGCTGCGGCATTCGCCACACCGGAAATGGTGCGCCAGCGCATGATGATGATTCCACCGCCCAGACCCACAGTGACGAAGAACAATGGGCTGTTTCTATCCTGGAACGTCTATCGTGCAACAGATACCGAGGCACCGGTGCAGGAGATCGTGAAGTTTGATCCTCCGCAGACCAAACCCTGGGAAGATACCCGGCCATCCGCGAATTCACCCTGGAGCTTTCTTTGGGTGCCGCCAAAGCTGCCAGAAGATGGCGTGATAGATACAGAGGTTACGTTTGATGAGCCCGGAACATACCTGTTATGGGGCCGTGCGGATGATGGTGGCCTGTATCGAGACACTTATATCACCGTCAATGTAAATCCCTGACAGCGACATTGAAATGATCATCAGGTTCGGAAGCGCTGATTCTGAACTTGATGATCGATTCGCTCCACACAAAACACCAGGCAGAACATCATGAAATTAACTCAAGTATTGTGCGGAATTCTACTCGCTACCTCGTGCATTCCCGCGCTTGCTCAACATGATATGTCCAATATGTCAGGTATGGGTGATATCAGTGTAGCAACCATGCCAACAGATGATGCAGTGATGGCAATGGCACCGCAATCTCTGATGCTGCAATTTGAGGATGAACACGTGCTGGTAAAACTGGTCTTAAAAGACCCTGAGCCGAATTTCATAGATATCAACTTTCGCTTCGACCCCACAGCAAAGCAGCATTTCTCACATGCTTTGCCTCCATTGGAGCTTGCCGATTATTACGAAGTGGAGTGGGCTGCACTGGATGCAGAAGGCAAACTGCATAAAGGCACGTTTCACTTTTCATTCGGACCAGATGCGAAACCGCCCTCGTTCTATTTGAGTCAGGAGGAACATAACATGCCAATGATTATGACTCCCGATTATCGACTACAGTAACTCGTGTCATGCGCAAGCTAACACTTATCTGTTTAATCTCTGTCTCATTATTGCAAGCTTGCAACGATTCCACAGAGCCGGTCGATTCCCAGTCTGAATCGGACGGGTTCACTGCAGCCGAGCTGGAAGGCACATCCTGGGAACTGATTGAGTTGGTTGTGATGGGTGGCTTCGAATTCGTACCGGATGACCCTGCCAAATACACAGTACAGTTCAGGTCAGACAACCGCGTGACCGGGAAATCTGATTGCAACACCATTACCGCGCAGTGGCCTCATGCCGATTCATTCGCTATCACGGACTTTGGTTCCACTCGATCGATGTGTATTGGTGGGAGTCTTCACAATTACTACACTTTGTATTTACGGGATGTAAACGGATTCGCGCGAGAAGATGATCAGCTCGTGCTTACAACACCTGTAGAAGAAGTGCGTCTGGTATTTTCCGCGTCAGGCAATTAAGCATCAAATTCTGATTGGCCCGGGATTCTGATGAATAAACTATCTGATACAGGCATTGACGTTCAATGCAATTGAATCTCAGCAAGGAGCTTTTACAGAGAGGACTGGGCATTGCTTGAAGCAACAGTATGATGCGTTTATTACACTCGTGGATGGTATCGCAAGGCCCAGCGAATTCTCATTTCAATAATTAATGATCAGCACCATCGGCGTGTACGTGGCCGTGTGCAATTTCCTGCTCTGTACCTTCCCGCACATCAACCACTTCTACTTCAAAATGCAGGGTTTGTCCGGCCAATGGATGGTTGGCATCGATAGTAATATCGTCGCCATTGACTTCAGTCACGCGAATCTGGCGCTGGGCACCGCCTTCGCCCTGGGCTACGAAACTCATGCCCACTTCCACGGATTCCGCACCCTGAAACATGCTTTTGTTCACCACCTGGACGAAATCCTGATTGAATTCGCCGTAAGCCTGATCAGGTGGTATCGAAGCATTGAAGGCTGCGCCCTTGGTTTTACCGCCTAATTCGGCTTCAAGGCCAGGAATCAGGTTATTGGTGCCGTGCAAGTAAACCAGAGGGTCTTTGCCTTCCGAACTATCCAGCACGTCACCGGCATCATTTTTCAGGGTGTAGTGCATGGAAACCACGCTGTTTTGGCCAATCATTAAAGTCATACAGAGTCCTTTAGGTTCTAATTGATGATTATGGAATGCTCGCATAGATAAAGATGTCATTCCACCGAACCGCGGATTTTCTGCTCATATGTTGAGATTCTGCATATATTGCTATGATCTCAATTGTCTTCAATTCTTATGTTATATGGGCAGAGATGTTAGTGATTTTCGATTGGGACGGAACTTTGCTGGATTCACTGGCGAAGATTTCCCACTGCATGCAATTGGCCGCGTCTGATGCGGGGCTGGAGCCATTGCCTGTGGAAGAGATTAAGTCCATCGTAGGTCTGGGATTGGCCGAGGCGCTGGCAACACTCTACCCAAAGGCACGAAAAGCGCCATTGGATCTGCTGCGTGAACGCTACTCGCATCATTTTCTGGTACAGGATCAAAATCCCTGTGATCTCTATCCAGGCGTGCAGGATACTTTGGAAATGCTCAAAGCTGATGGGCACCACATCGCGGTGGCCACAGGCAAGAGTCGCAGGGGGTTAGACAGGGTGCTGGGCAATCTGGGTTGGGAAGATTATTTTCACGCTACTCGTTGTGCCGACGAGACGCTGTCCAAGCCCAATCCGCTGATGTTATCTGAACTGCTGGCTGAGCTGGATTATGACGTGAATGAGGCTCTGATGGTGGGCGATACTGAATTCGATCTGGCGATGGCTGCGAGCCTGGATATGCGCCGGATCGGAGTGAGCTATGGTGCGCATTCACCAGAGCGATTAAAGAGGCAGCATCCAGAGGTAATCATCGACCAAATCAGCGAGTTATTGCTTCATCTCGCAGATAGCAAAATATAGGTAAAGCCTGCGCCTGTTGCCCGGAATAGTAATATTCAGGGTATTTTTTCCTTGTTCTATTACTCAGATATATAGAAGCCTGCAAGTTTTCGAAATGTCGTTTGGTTGACCTTAACTCCCTTGTCGACAATATCAACGCGGGAGTAGAATGGTGTGGGTTTAACAACTGCTTAAGGATGGTGTGTAATGCAAACGTTCGGAAAATTAATTCTAAAACTGTCATCGGTTGTAGTTCTAATTTTTGGTCTGGCGATGTCAGTCATGGCTGCAGACATTAGTGGAAGCTGGTCAGTTACATTGGAAACTGACGGCGGCGCAGGGATGATGAATATAGATCTGGTACAGGAAGGTGAAGAGTTAAAAGGTACCGTTTCAGGAGATGTAGGCGAGGCTCCTGTTACCGGGAAAGTTGAAAACAACTCAGTTACTTTTAGCCATGACCTGCCGAATTATGGAGTTTCTGCATCTTACTCCGGAGAGATCGACGGTAATACTATAAAGGGCTCAGTGGATTTCGCGAGTGGTGCTGCCTTTGGTAGTTTTACGGCGCAGCGGAAAGAGTAAACCATAAATTATTTTGACTGGAACGATGGGGTGAGTTATCAAAAACATTAAAGTGGGCCAGTAAATTCAAAAACCCGATTTGAGCAATTCACTCCATCTGGTATCCATGCTTTTATGCCTCTTTATTCTGAATTCCTGTTGCAGGCATGTTGCAGCTTCAGTTTACTATAGTGAGCCTGAATTTAGTTTTAGGTTTATTAACCTTTGAACAACAACCATTACGAATCAGGGTTCTGATAAGTGGTTGCCGTTCACCGCGATGCAGATAAAAGGACTGATGGTGTGACACCCGAATCAACTGATCAGCCCCGGCAACCTGCTTTTCGAGTAGGTAACGCCGCCATTGATACGGCTTCCCGTCAGATTTTGTTCAATGGTATTCCCGCCGACGTGCAACCCAAGGTCTTTGATCTCATAGTCTATCTGATTGAAAACCGGGATCGCGCTGTCACAAAAGATGAATTATTTGATGAAATCTGGCCCTCGGTGGTAGTGAGTGAAGCCTCGCTGACGCAACTTATAAAACGCGCTCGCAATCTGTTTCGCCAGCACGGATTTGAACAGGAAGTGATCAGGACGGTGGCCAGAACCGGTTATCAATTTGATCATGCAGTGGAAATTTTTTCCGGCGAAGCCGGTGCAATCACTCCGATCAGGGCGAATAAATTACCAGCTTCTGCGCTCTATCTGACTGTGGCTGCGCTGCTTCTGTCGGGTATGGTGCTGTGGTTCTTCAATAATGCGGAAAATCCGACAGTGCCGACTGCTGATCCCATACTGGCCAATAGCAACTCTATTGCAGTCCTGCCGTTTTCTAACCTCACTCCCGATCCAGACTTTGATTATTTTAGCGATGGCCTTACCGAGACGGTAACCAATTCTTTGACCCAGGTAGCAGGATTGCGTGTAATTGCCAGCGGCTCCGCGTTTAGTTTTCGTGAGCCAGAAGTGGAATTCACTGCAGTCGCAGAACGGTTAAGAGTAGGACATATCGTACAGGGAAGTGTGCAAAGAGATGACACTGAGTTACGTATTTCAGCCCGATTGGTTCGTCTGGCAGATGGCACCCAGGTATGGTCACAAATCTATAACCGGGAACTCGATGACATTTTTGCACTGCATGATGATATTTCGCGAGCCATTCTGGAACAAATGGCCGTCATGCTGCCAAGTACCTTGAATTTGCCCCGCCAGGCTGACTTGATCACTGCGAACTCCAATGACTCGGAGGCATACCGGCTGTTGCTACGGGGACAGGTACTAAGTCGCAATGGCTCAAGCGCGGAACTGGAGAATGCTGAGGCCTTGTTTCGCCGGGCAATCGAACTCAAGCCGGATTATGCCGATGCCCTGGTAGCGCTGGCCAGCACCATTCGCATTAGAGCTGTTATTGGCCAATTACCCAGGGAGAGTTCGTTTTCGGAGGCGCTGGTTCTGGCCAGACAAGCGCTTGCCATCGATCCACAGCATATTGAGGCGCTGGTGCAGATTGGCGAGATTCAGCACCGACATTTCTGGGAGTTCGAAGATGCTGCGGATTCTTTTAGGCAAGCACTCGAGATCAATCCGGGAAACGCCTCTGTACATTCGGCCTTCAGTCGATTTCTGTCCAAATATGGCCGTCAACAAGAAGCCGTGCAACAGGCCCGTATTGCCGTCGATCTCAATCCCCTGTCCACCAGTGCGCATTCTTCCCTGGTTATCAGACTGATACGGGCTGATGAACTGGATGCAGCGCGCATAGCGCTCGATACATTCAAGCGTGACTACCCGGAGCATTTCGATATCCCCTGGTTAGAAACCAACTGGCATATTCGCAATGAAAGCTATGGGGATGCACTGCAATGGATAGCACTGGAAGAGTATGAGTATCTGCGGCTGTCGCTGAGTGCCGTAATACTGAACTACCTCGGCCGCACGGCCCAGGCTCAACAGGCTCTTGATGAACTGATCGAGACCGATGGCGAAGGTGCAACATTCCAAATTGCTGAGGTTTATGCCCACTGGGGACAGCCAGATATGGCGTTCCAATGGCTGGATCAGGCATGCGAGCAAGGTGATCCCGGTCTGGCGGAGCTCTATTCCAGTGTGAATCTGGGTAATTTATACAATGCCCCCCGATTTGCCGAACTGGCGCGTAAAATCGGGCTCCCAGCGCCACCTTCAAGTTTCTGAATACTTAAAAATCAGCCAATTCAGACTCAGGTCACGCAATAGTCATGGAAAAGTCCGGGGCTGGTCAGGACTCAAATCCATGATTTCCCAATAATCCCTCCCCATGCCGCGAGGCAAAATCCAAGGACTCTCTGAATTGATCAGGGATCTGAATTTAACCAATGAGGGAGATATCCATGAAACGCACACTGATACTTTTATACGGCGTGGCAAGTTACGGCTTTTTCTTTGTCACCTTTCTTTATGCTATCGGCTTCGTCGGCAACCTGTGGGTGCCCAAGAGCATAGATTCCGAACCAACCCTGTCACTGAGCACGGCCATTCTGGTTGACCTGGGGCTGCTGACTTTGTTTGCGGTACAGCACAGCGGTATGGCGCGGCCTGCATTCAAGCGCTGGTTGACGCGCTTTATTCCCCAAGCTGCCGAGCGTAGCACCTATGTATTGCTTTCGACTGTTTGCATGGCGCTGTTGATGTACTACTGGGCTCCACTGGGCGGCGTGATCTGGTCAGTTGAAAACGAAATTGGCGCGCTGACTTTGAATGGCCTCTATCTGGCAAGCTGGGGATTGCTGCTCTACGCAACATTCCTGATCAATCACTTTGACCTGTTCGGGCTGCGCCAGGTATGGAATGCGTTCCGCAAGAGTGAGAACAAGGAATTGAAGTTTGTCACTCCTGCGCTTTACCGTATTGTGCGACATCCCATCTATGTTGGCTGGTTAGGTATTTTCTGGTTTACCCCGGTCATGACTGTCACTCACGCGGTGTTCGCATTCGGTGCCAGCGCTTACATTGTAGTAGGAATCAAGCTGGAAGAGCGCGATCTTGAGAATGCCCATCCCGAGTATTCACAGTACAAGCGCAAGGTGCCGGCATTGATCCCTTCATTCAAAAAACGTCTGACACGGCCAACCGATACTGCCGTTGTATGATTCTGGGGGAGACATGACAATGTTTGATAAAACATTACAGCACTATCGCGAGGTTTTTATTAAGTTCGGTTATGCTGGGCTGCTGTTCTTTACCATTAAAGGATTGATATGGCTGATACTGCCAATTATCTTTGCCTGGTACCTGCAATAGGTCGTTAAACCTTAATAGCTGAGATATAACGTAAAAATATATCCTGTAAAGAAGGCCAATAAAAAAGGGCGGCTGGATTCTAAATCCTGCCGCCCTTTTTATAATTGCTTACTATTGTTGCGTAATTTGCGCTCCTTAAGAACGCATTAATTACTAGTGACCACCACCCGCTGCAGCAGCAGGCAAGGCCATGGCAGTGAGCTTGGAGCCCGTTTGCAGGATGATGTACTGATGTCCATCATGCATCCATGAACTCATGCCGTAGCGGCTCTGTGCAGGTACTTCAATACGACCAATTTCTTCACCGGTCTGTTTGTCGATACCGTACAACAGGGCAGTCTGGCCGTCGTGATCCATGTCTGAGTAGATCAGCATGTTCGCTGTGGCCACCATAGTAATCGCATTACCGGATCCGGTATCACCAATATCAATACCTTCCAGGGCAGGATTATTGCGAATACGATCAGGGGTTTCACCTGTTGGAATCTGGAATGCGATGTCACCAGTATTCATATCGTAGGCAGTAATCGTGCTGTAAGGCGGCTTCCAGTAAGGCAGGCCTGAAGGCAGACGCGGTGGACGGCCACCAGCACGATCGTTGGCGTACTGTGCAAATGTGGATCCTGTTGGATTGGGGATGCTTGCATCCGCTTCTTCACCAGGAATAACACGCTGCCAGCTACAGGCTCTTCGCGATGTGACATAGAGGAAGCCGGTAGTAGGATCAGCTACAGGTGGGTTGTTGATGTTCGCACCGCCGCCGTCGCCAGGGCACATTGCCGCAGCGATCTTGCCCGATGGATCGGTATCGTGGATTGGCGGATTGAACAGAGGACCCAGATCGTAATTGGCCATCACTTCAAGCGCTTCACGACGCAGTTCCGGTGTGAAGTCGATCAGGTCTTCTTCTGTTAAACCCTGCATCTCGAAAGGCGCTGGTTTGACCGGGAATGGCTGAGTTGGAGACAGTTTTTCGCCAGGCACATTGGATGCTGGCACTGGGCGTTCTTCCATACCCCAGATTGGCTCACCGGTCATGCGGTCGAAAGAGTAAACAAAGCCCTGCTTCGTTACCTGGTGTACAGATGGCACAGTACCGCGGCCAGGAATATTCAGGTCAAGCTGAATAGGCACCGCCGGGTTGTCATAGTTCCACACATCGTGATGCACGGTCTGGAAGTGCCAGATGCGTTCGCCAGTCTCGGTATCCAGCGCTATCAGGCTGGTTCCGAACAGGCCATCGCCAGGGCGGAATCCGCCGTAGTAGTCGATGGTGGGCGGATTCGTTGGGATATAAACGATATTGTTTTCGGGGTCAGCCGAGAGAGGTGCCCAGGAAGAGACGTCACCAGTCCACTGCCAGGCATCATTTTCCCAGGTTTCATGTCCGTACTCACCGGGTCGCGGAATTACATTGAACTTCCACTTGAACTCACCAGTGACCTTGTCGTAGGCCAGAATATCGCCGGGTACGTTTTCAATTCGAGCCTGCAGGTAACCCTGCTCAGCGGAATTACCGACGACGATAGTGTCGTTGACGACGATTGGTGGGGATGAGGTTGTGATGTAGCCGGTTTCCAGCGGAATACCTTCATAGGGGTCGTAGGGGTGACCAAGATTGGCCAGCATGTCTACCACACCAGTTTCGGGGAAGCCTTCAATCGGCACCTGTCCACCAAAGCCTTCCAGTAAGGCACCGGTATCAGCATCGAGCGCCACCAGGAAGAATCCCGGTGTGGCGATATATACGACGCCCTTGCCATTGATGCGGGAATAAGCGACACCCTTGCCATAAGAGGCGCGCATGGAGTATTCCCAGCGCGGCGTGTTTGGCAGGCGATAGGACCAGATGGTTTCACCGGTCTTGGGGTCGATTGCAACCACGTTACGGCGTGGGCCGGAGACAGTGAATAATTTGCCATCGACATAAGTCGGTGTAGAGCGGCCAGAATAGCCACCAAAACTGGAGCCATCCCATTCCCAGATGACCTCCAGTTCATCAAAATTGTCTGCAGTAATCTCTTCGGCTGGTGAATAGCGCGTACCAGAGTAGTCGCTACTCTGGGTATACCACTCAACAGTATCGTCGGTGACCAGGTTCTGACCCAGGCCGATTTGCGGTATGCCAGCAACTAAAGCGACCACGCCACACAAGCTGGCGAGTCTGTTGAAACTGGCAAAATGTTTGTTTTTCATAAGGTTAGCCTCTTCATGAGCATTGTCCGTCTGAGGATACTATACGTACTCGTAGTAGAGATAAAGCACTCATAAGCGGGCGTAAAACTTTGTCACGATGGGAGGAATTGTGGGCATTTGCAGAATGGGCGGTTATTGGGGCCAAGCCGAGCCTTTATTGTGGTTTCTTTAAGTTCTGATAGGAGGTATGTTGTGCTCGGCACGGTTTTTCAGGTGGAAATGCGGGAATTCTAATGACCCCAAACACGGCTCAAGATCAGTTGGCAATACCTGTGGCCGCTGATGAACGAATACTTTCTCTGGACGTGCTTCGTGGCTACGCACTGTTAGGTATCCTGCTACTCAATATCCTTGGATTTGGCCTGCATTCGGCAGGTTATTTTTACCCCCTGATTGGCATTGGTGACACTGAATTCAGCCGTGTGCTGAACTTGTCTGTTTGGGGTGCTGTGAGCGTTTTATTCGAAGGCGCAATGCGCGCGCTTTTTTCCATCCTGTTTGGCGCGGGTGTCGTGTTATTCCTGCATGCGGGTCGCAGGCCATCGCTGCATTTCAAGCGCAATTTCTGGCTCCTGTTGTTCGGTATTTTCGACGCGTACATTTTATTGTGGAATGGCGACATTCTGATCACCTATGCCATCGCTGGCGCGATTCTGTTTAGCGTGCGCAATTGGGCGCCTCGTAATCTGTTAATTGCGGCGGGATTGATGGTCGCGTTTCTCACCTTTCTGTCCTGGGGCCAGAAATACACACTGGAACAGGCACGGATATCGGGTGACCCGGCATATGAAGAACTTATTGCTGAGAATGTACCCAGCCCGGAAGCATATGAAGAAGAGCTTGAGTTGCGGCGCGATGGCTATAGTGGCGCTTTCGCGTTCAATTTTGATGTCAAATTGGAGATGACCTTTGTAGTCTTGCCGCTCTTTTTGATTTGGGACGCACTGGCAATGATGTTGATCGGCATGGCGTTATTCAAGTTGAGGGTGCTCGATGCCAGTCGTTCGGATAAGTTCTATCAATTACTTGCTCTGTGTGGATTCGCCCTGGGACTCACTGTGAACCTGTGGGAACTGCGACTGGCCATTGTTTCTGATTATGATGTGATGGCGTCGGTGCCGATTATGATTTGGACCTACCAATTCGGTCGGCTTGGTATGGCGTTGGGCTATCTGGGCCTCATAATGCTGATGTGCAAAAGTGGTGTCTGGGTCGGGTTACAGCGGCGTCTGGCGGCGGTGGGCCGTATGGCCCTGACTAACTATTTGAGTCACTCGGTGATTTGCCTGTTTATTTTTACCGGGCTTGGATTGGGCCTGGTTGGAGCGTTCGAGCGTTGGAAACTCTACCTGATTGTATTCGCAATCTGGGCCTTCCAGTTATGGTTCAGTCCTGTCTGGCTGAACAAATATCGGTTTGGGCCGATGGAGTGGCTGTGGCGTAGGCTTACTTATGGGAATAGATATAACTAGGAACAGAATTTAATAAATCAGTCGGAAACCATCGCATCTGTAAAAGTATTAACTATGCGACAGTCATCAAAAATATCCCGTAGATTGGCCTGGGTGCTTGTCGTTCCAATGACCCTGTTTTTACTATTGGCGGGTGGCACAAAAATGGCGGGCATGAATCCGCTGACCAGTATCGAAGCCATGTCACCATGGGTATTTCTGATAGGGTTTGGAGAAGTGACAGCGGCAATTCTTTTTGCTGTGCCCAGAACATCGATACTTGGTGCTCTCGCGCTCAGCGCGCATCTCGGTGGTGCGATACTGTTTCACATTATCAGGGCCGAAAATTTCATAGGGCCTATTTTCACAAGCTTCTGGTTTCAATCCTGTCTATTGGCAAGCGTCTGGGTAGTAGTACTGCTGCGTTATCCGGCGATTCTCGATAACTTTAATGAATAGACGGAGATCTATTTTTCGGTTGGGCAATGTTGATTGGCTGAATATCCTTGCGATATTGCTGCAAGGCACTTATCACTAGATTGCGAGTGTTCTTCATATTTATCGAGTCTGTAAGCGATTTTCCAGCATCGGTAAGCTATAGTGACTTTCGTCACTGTTCAACGCCGAGTTTAATAGGCATCATGGACCTGATTCAAACTAACAGGCATCCAGGATAGGTGATCGATATGCGTTCAAAAACCCTGCTAACAACTTTCATCAGCTGTTTGTTGTCTTCTTTCGCAACTGCCCAATCAGCGGAAATCTATACTGCGCCGCGCAATAGCCTGGATCAGCCCGATCTGGAGGGCGTGTGGACAACAGTAACCCATACTATGCTGGAGCGGCCTCCTGGTCTGCCGCTGGTGCTGGGACCAGAGCAGGCTGCCGGGTTTGCCCAGGCAGTTCAGGCCGGGTCTCCAGATAATACCGATCCAGATATTGATATTTTTGGGCCGCCCAGTTTGTTCAAGGTGAAGGGTGAGTACCGCAGCTCGGTGATTGTGCACCCGGATGACGGGCGCATGCCTTTCAATGACCATGGCCAGCAAGTGGCGAGCCATCATTATTTCAAATCAGACACTGGTTTTGATCACCCGGAACAAAGACCAGGAGTCGAGCGCTGTCTCGAGAGTTGGGGTGCGCCGCCAATGCGTGCTTTCATGTACCAGCTTTTTCACGCCTTTGTGCAAACAGAGAATCAGGTGGCGATCATCAGTGAAGACATGGGTCTGGTCCGTGTTATTCACCTTGATGGGCAGACCGGGCCTGAGGCCTGGAGAACCCTGGAAGGGCATTCAGTAGGACACTGGGAAGGAGATACCCTGGTTGTCGAAACTACTCATTTCAGAGGCGATATGCCTGAGCGGGCTACCATCGACCGGCCTATGCTGATCAGCGCAGATGCCACAGTAAGAGAGCGTTTTACCCGCGTCTCCGCTGATGAATTATTTTACGAATACACAGTCGATGACCCGACTTATTACAGCGAGCCCTGGCGCGGCGAGTTTTCCTTCACGCGTGAAGAAGGTGGGCACATCTATGAATATTCCTGTCATGAAGGCAATTATTCAATGGTAGGTGGCCTGCGCGGCGAACGTGTCGTGGAGGTCAGGGAAGCACTAGGCATTAGTGACTAAATAAGGGGTCAGAGTAAAAATACAGTAACCTGCAATCGACGTTCTCATCTGCTAGTCCCAGCCCTGAAGGGGGTAATGAATCATGGGTAAATCAGGAAAAGGCCTGCTGGCGCTTGGAATTCTTTTGGCAGGCACGCTGCTGACCCTGCGTATTACCGGGCTCGAACCCGAGTACATGGACTATACAACCGAAGAATACAATCAGAGAGGCCGCATGACTCTGCCTGGATTGTGGCTAACAGGCGAAGTGGTCAGTGAGCCAGTTTCTGATTGGGATTGGGTCCTGGATGTAGCACATCCAGTGCGCGGCAATACAATCATGCTGGAGACTCGTACCTGGTATGGCATTCCCTACTCGGTAACCATTTTGCCAACGCCGCGCGGCGATCAGTTATATATAGGTGGCAGCGCCAGAGGCGCCAGACTTGATGGGGAGTTTCCCCATTACAAACAGTGGTGGGCCAATGTCGAGCGCGACCCGCGTGTGCGCCTGAAGATCGATGGCAAGATCTATGAGATGACAGCAACGCTGGTGAGCGACCCTGAAGAATTCGCTGAGGTTATCGGCAGAAATCCGGTTACGACAACCGAAGCTGAAGATGGTACCGAGCGGGTTATTGCCAAGTGGTATTACTGGCGAGTTTCCCATCGAAATATCGTGAGGTATTAACAGGAGTTTACAATTTGTTGATACCGAAAAATACTTCACAGACGGTACAGACTATTGCTAACTTGTGAATCATAGTCATCTCGAGATTCACATATTTCAGAGAAACATGTTGATATGAGCTCAGGCAAAACATACCTATTGTTTGGGGGCGGCGGATTTATTGGCTCCCATTTAGCTGAATGTCTGCTTGAGGATGGCTGCTGTGTGAAAATATTCGATAAGATCAATTTCAAGAGGTCGAATATTTCACACATTGAACATCAGATAGAGGTCATCGAAGGGGATTTCAATAATCGGGTAGAGGTGCGACAAGCCCTGAAAGCTGTTGATATTGTCGTGCACCTTGTTAGTTCAACAATTCCCTCGGTTTCAATGGATAACATTCAGTATGATATCGAAACCAATCTTGTGGCTTCCGTAAATCTGCTGCAGGAATGTGTAAAAAACGGCACGATTAATAAAGTTGCCTTTATCTCTTCTGGGGGAACAGTCTATGGTGAGCCTCAATCAATACCAATTCCAGTTGGTCATCCACTAAACCCCATTTCATCATATGGAATTATAAAGAGCGCAATAGAATACTATTTTCTACTGTTTCAACGAACTTATGGATTGAGTTGCAATATATTAAGATTTTCCAATCCCTATGGCGAGAGACAGAACCCCAATGGCCAGCAAGGCGTGGTACCGATCTTTCTCAGAAAGATTCTTAATGATGAAAAGATTTCAATATGGGGGGATGGTGAAATCATCAGGGATTATATTTACATAAAAGATGCGGTGCGTGCCGTCGCCAACGCCGTTTCTACTGATGACTCAAGTGCCATTTACAATATCGGTAGTGGCACAGGATTGAGCTTGAATGAGTTGCTGCAGGCGATGCAGGATGTGTGTCATAAAACAGCGCAAATCGAATATATTGAGCGCAGGGCTTTCGATGTTCCCAGAAATATTCTTGACATATCCGTTACGCGCGAAAAACTCAATTGGGCTCCCCAAATTAATATCAACGAGGGCCTTGAACTCATGCGAAACTATCTTAGTGAAAGCTCGCAAGATATATCAGCCTAGTCTTAATATAGTTTTGGATCTTTATTAATTTCCCCTTCTAACATGGCAGTTTAGCTACAGAAAGTATCTGTCACTGAATATATTGAACGAGTGAACATGAAGATTCTCATTACTACCGGTCAGGGGATAATCAATTTATTTGATACCGCTGTATTCCTCAAAAAACATAACATTGATGTGAAAGTAATCACCGGTTGGGTTCCCGGGGAGCATTTTCCCGAAGCAGCTATTCGATTTCTTGGTCGAATCATCGGGCGCAAAAATCTAGTCGAAGGCCTGAAAAGACGTAGAATCGAAGAGCTATCCTCTGATGAAATTCGAACTTGCGCAAGATCGGAATTTTTTATCCAGTTCCTGTTTCTGCTATCGCGTTATCGTCTGGTCTCACGTGACTGGGCCGCTTGCACTGGGTGGAAGGCCTTCGGTGCACAGTCCAAAAAATATATCGCTGATGCAGATGTCTTTCATGTGCGCAGCGGTGCCGGGCAAGGCGGTGCAATTATGAAGGCGAGGCAAGCCGGCATGAAAATCCTGGTAGACCATAGCATTGCTCATCCGGCGGAGATGCTTAAACAGTTAACAAAGGCTCGCAAGGGTGCGCCGCCAGCAGAGTATGCCGGGCCGGGTGAAAGATTCTGGAATCTGGTTTTGCAAGACTGCCGCATGGCAGATCGTTTAATGGTTAATTCTAATTACGTGAAAGAGTCATTCGTGGAGAATGGATTTGATGCGTCGAAGATTGACGTAGTGAACATGGGGATAAATGAGGCTTTTTTCCAGGTAAAAAATAACTGGGCAGCACAAGATAAAGTAAAGGTTTTATTCATCGGTGGATTTAATTTAAGGAAAGGCGCCCAACTTATTATAGAAGCGGCTGAACAACTAATTAGTCGAAATTTTGACTTCGAATTGAATATAGTTGGGGATATTGGAAGAGATATCGATATGCCTTCGTGGTTTAGTGAGTACGATGGCATACATCTTCATGGTAGTGTGCCAGTAAAGCAGCTTATTCCTTTTCTGTCGGAAAATGATTTATTTATCTTCCCTTCCTATGCGGAAGGTTGTGCTCAATCGTTAAAAATTGCGATGGCAACGGGGATTCCTGTGATCACTACGCGCCAGAGCGGCGGTCCGGTTACTCATTTGCAAACTGGATATATCATACCCGATGATTCTGCGAGCGCATTGGCCGATGCCATCGTTGAAATGTCTAGTAATCCGGGACTACGAGAACGAATTGGCGCTGCTGCTTGCCGACTTATAAAAAATGAACATACCTGGGATGCTTATGCTCAGGATACGATAAAAGTTTACAAAAGGCTTCTTGATTGAAGAGAACCTTCATGCCAGACCTTATTTTCAGCCCCTTTTCTATAGAAGAAACTCATACCGTATTTTCGTCGACCCATCGTTCTGATACAAGCGTATTGTTCCCGCGAAAAGCTCATCGTTTTCTCTTGGTTTTTAGGGGAATTCTTAACCAGACAACGGGT